>Ga0123353_10000210_pt1 | contig 74209 bp, 65 predicted proteins | sample TergutLab28metaG_3_FD_92763 | JGI IMG/M metagenome (GOLD analysis project Ga0123353, IMG submission 92763) | Labiotermes labralis P3 segment gut microbial communities from Petit-Saut dam, French Guiana - Lab288 P3 | ecosystem: Host-associated > Arthropoda: Insects > Digestive system > Gut ... | reverse complement strand
TGAATCGGGCAAAACGGAGTTTCCATTCTCATACCTGTGAAGAAAGGACTTTATAAACTTGAGAATTAAATCCTCATGAATCGGGCAAAACGGAGTTTCCATTCTCATACCTGTGAAGAAAGGGCTTTATAAACTTGAGAATTATATCCTCATGAATCGGGGAAAACGCAGTTTTCATTCTCATACCTGTGAAGAAAGGACTTATTTAAATATGGCTATAATTTTACGGCTTGACCGCGTGATGGCGGACAGAAAAATTTCCCTTAACGACCTCGCCGGCAAAGTCGGAATCGCCAACGTGAACCTCTCGAACATAAAAACGGGAAAGGTCAGTGCGATACGGTTTTCTACGCTTGATAAAATCTGCGAGGTGCTGGAGTGCCAGCCGGGGGATATACTGGAGTATAAAAAGGAAACCGGCGTATAACGCCGGTTTCCTTTTATTCGCCGAAGACTTCTTTAAGCACCCAAAAATACCATCCCGCGCTCCCCGTATAAAGGCTCCAGCCGCCCCTGCCGTACGCCTGCGGATTCGTATAAATATCCGCCGCCATATAATACGGCTCGGTTTTATACTCATCTCCCCTGCCGAAAGGCGCGAGCATCCTTGTAACAAGCTCCGCGCGCTCCTTTTTACCTGCTCTGTACAGAGCCAGCGCATACCACATCGCCGCATGGGTATACTGCCCGCCGTTCTCGCGCACACCCTCGGGGTAGCTCTCGACATAACCCGGCTCCTGCCATGATTCGCCTTTTGTAAACGGCGGCGTGAATAGTTTTATGATTTTGTTGCGAGTGTCCACGAGCTGCTCCTCCGCGCTTATAATCGCGGAGGTTCTTCTGTTTTCATCGGGCATTTCCGCGAGAACCGCGAACGCCTGCGGCAGCAGGTCAATCCTGCAGCGGTCGTTCTTCGTGCTGCCCATTTCCCGCCCGTTGTCGTAAAACGCGCGCAGATAATGCTCGCCGTCCCACGCAAAGGCATCGATTGCACGAATCAGTCCCCCGCGGCGCTCAAGAAGCTCTTCCGCATATTCATCATCGCCCATCATTTTTGCAGTTTCGCTGAACATTTTACACAGCATTGCATAGAACATCGACAGCCATACGCTCTCGCCGCGCCCCTTGGCTCCGACGTTGTTGTATCCGTCGCACCAGTCGCCGCCTCCCATCAGGAGCAGCTCATGCCCGCCCTTGGCGTAACCCTTGTCCATGGCGCGCTTGCAGTGCAGGTACACGCTTTCCCGGGCGGCCGTCTGCCCGACTTCAATATACTTTTCTTTCTCGTTCTCTCGGAGCAGCTCGCCGTCACAGTACGGAGTCTTAGTTTCGAGCAGCGCATAGTCTTTGGTAATCCTTACGTATTCCGCAGTAACGTAAGGCAGCCACAGCAAGTCGTCGCTGTACCTCGTGCGAACGCCCTTGTTGTGCGTTTCCATGTCGTGCCACCAGTGCAGCACGTCGCCCTCGATAAACTGAGCGGTACAATGCCTCAAAATCTGCCATTTCGCAAGCTCAGGGCGGACATAAACGGCACACAGGCAGTCCTGAAGCTGGTCGCGGTATCCGAACGCCCCGCTGTTCTGATAAAAGCCCGTCCGCGCCCACATGCGGATTCCAACCGTCTGCCACGGCAGCCAGTAGCGGTACAGCGCGTCAAGGCGGCTGTCGCCGGTGTTAATGCGCGGGGCTTCCATCAACGGCGCCGGGAATCGGTACAGCAGCGCGCTCTTAATTGTCAGAGGATTGCGCAGGTTCCGCGTAAAAGCGAGGATAAACTTGATTTTATCCTTATGCTTGGGCGGGAGCTCGATTTTAATGACAACCGCGCCTATTATATCGCAGGACGGCTCGATTGCTTTACTGTCCCAATCACCCTCAAAAAACTTAAATCTGTCGGTCATAAACGCGCTGTTTTTATCCGAATAAATCAGCATCGCGCCGCTGCACGTTCCCGCCGGGTTCTTGAAAATCAATGTGTTTTCTTTTACCTCCGGCTTCAGCAAGCCCGCGTTCTCCCTCGTCACGCCGAGCACGGGTTCTGTGTAGTATGCAATCCGGAACGTGCGGCTTTTTTTCGAGCGGTTTTCAAGCTCTAAAATTATTTCTTTGCCCATGCCTTTTTCATAAACTGCGACTGTAGTTTTTGCATGAATCCCCTTGACTACGCCGTGATATTCCGCGCGGTTCGGCGCGAATGTGGCGACACTGCCGTCTATCAAATCGTACAGCGTATCGCCGATTTTAGCGAGAAGCATTTCTCCCTTATTGTCGGCGCGCAAATCGTTGTTCCACGGGGTCAGCTTATTCTCGCGGCTATTTAGCGCCCAGGAAAAGCCCAGCGACCTGTCGGATACAAGCGTACCGAAGCGGGGCGACGCCAGCACGTTGCACCAGGGCGGCGAGCCGCCGCTCCCGGTACTATTGTTATCTTCTATAATGAAATTCTCATTCTCAAAATAGTTCTCGCCTTTAAGATTTTCCGGCTTCTCGCAGCTTTGAACCGGAAGAAACACATGCTCTTTTATTTTTGTTTTCGTATCCGGCGCGAGCTCGTCCGAGCGCTGAGTGTAGCAAGCAATCGCACGCAGCAGATTTAACAGGTCGGGCTCGGTGTTGTTTTTACCGACGACATGAAACTCTGCGCCGATTTCGCGTTTCAGCTGCTCGGCAAGAGCGCGCTGTGCCTCGTTTTCATACAGCATGACAAGGTCGAACTCAACGCCGCAGAGCGACAGCGCTTTCTTCATCTCAGCCATAGCGTCCGCACCCGTGCTGTTACGGTAAAAGTCAAACAGCACAATCGGAAAATCGCCCGAAATTCCGAGCCGCCAAAGCGCGCGCACGCCAAGGTTATTCTTCATGACGGCTTTTACGTTTGTTTTCGGCGTGTATAGGATATGCGGCAGAATCCGCGCGGTGAACCGCCCGTACATCGTGTCGCGGACAAGCGGAGAGATTATTTCCTCGCTCGGATTTTTCGCTTCGCCGCTTCTGATGCCGGCGGCGAGTGAACGTACCTCCTGCTCGTTCGCGCCGTAGCAGATGAACAGCTCGGCTTCCTTTTTGCCGAAAGCGTCAAGCGGGAAGTCAGCTTTCACAAACACGCACGGGCACGGAACGGAGGTAGTATCCGTCACGCGTTCGCAGGCGTTATTAAGTGCCGACAGCATGCCGCCGTTTCGCTCGATTACGTCCTCGCGGTTAAAGGAAAACGTAAAGTCCTCCTCACCCCTGAACCCAATCGCCATTACGGTTTGATGCTCGCCGGTGCGCTCTTTTCTTTTTACAATTATCAGCTTATTTTCCTCATCAAACTTAAGCTTCAAAAACAAATCCATGAACGCCGGATGCGCGGCGATGTCGCGGAACCTCGCAAGCGCGGGCTCGAGATAAACCGCAAGCGTCAGCTGCCTTCTCATTCCCGTGAGGTTCTCGGCGGCGAAACGCCGTATTTCAACGGCTTTGCAGGGGTGCAGATACACCTGCTGCCCGAGCTGCAGATTGCGGTGGTTGAGATAATATTCAGTGCTGTTTTGCAGGAAAATTACAGATTTTTCCGATGTTGATGATATATCGGAGTGCGGGTGATTAAAGAAAGGCAGAGCGTGCTCGCTTTCAACAAACGCAAACAGCGTCCCGCGCGGATTCAGCAGGTCTTCGGACTTGTAGAAAGCCGATTTCCTGTCAAAATGCGTAGTGCTTATGCCCATATCGGTAGTCAGGACAGTCAAAAGGCTGTTCGACAGCGGATTTACATGGATTTCCGCGGGACTGAACTGGGTAAATTCCGTGGAGTTCATACGATAAGTCTGTTCCTCCTGCCACTCGGGCGTCGCGAGCACGGGCTCGCCCGCCATGATTTTTTCTTCCAATAATTCCTCAGCCCGCTTCATATCGCTGTCAGACAAGAACAGCTTCTGCAGCTTGCCGTCGTGCAGCGCGTTGCACACCCCCGCGAGTGACATACCCACATGATGCGCCATGTGACTCTTAACTACGGCGTACCCCGAGCCTACGCGGTGCTTGGTAAAGTCCACGGCTTCATAAAAGCCGTATTTGTTGTGAGAAACGCCCAGCTTTTCAAGCCTTGCGAGATTATTATACGAGCCAATGGGGTCGGTCGCAAGCGACAGAAAGCTTGAATAAGGCGAAATAACCCGCTCCTTGTTCAGCCCGCCCTTGAGCCCTACGGTCTGCACGCCGTGCGCCTTATACTGGTAATTGAGCGCCTCGTCAAACGCATAGTACCCGCTCTCGGAAATCCCGAACGGCAGCCCGGTTTCCCGTCCGCGCTTCTGCTGGCAGTGCAGCGAGAACCGCAGCGCTTCATATTCCATACTGCCCTCCTTTGAGCCCAGAAGCAATTCCGGCATATAATACTCAAACATCGTACCCGTCCACGCCACAGGCGCGGCATAACGCCCGCTGCGCCCCATCACGCGCCCGAGGGCACGCCAGTGCTTCTTCTCCGCCTGCCCTGTGGCTATTGCATAATACGACAGCATCCGCGCCTCGGACATAATCAGGTCGTAGTTATGCCGTGAAAGTTCGCCTGTTTCAATGTCGAAGCCGATTGAAAACAGGTTCCGCGCCTTGTTGAAAAACGGCTTTAAATCCGTATCGCGCATTAATTTCACAACCCGTGCCTTTAATTCGCCGTCCTCCAAAGCCTCTTTCAATGCGACTAAGCAGCAGACAAAGTTCCCGCTGTCCACGCTCGACACGAACGGGCTGATTACGTTAAGCCCGATGGTTTCGTACCAGTTCATTAGGTTTCCGTGCCACTTCTGCATTTTCTCAATTGTCGTAACCGTATCAAAAACCCTCTTTTCAAGCTCTTCTTTATCAATAAAACCGAATTCCTTTGCAACGACACAGGAAATCAAATACATTCCGATATTCGTAGGGCTTGTCCTCGCGGAAACGCGGTAGACAGGGCTGTACTGCACGTTGTCGGGCGGAAGAAAATTATGCTCGGCAGTGACATAATCCTCATAAAACCGCCACATCTTCCGTGCATTTTCATGCAGCTCGTGCCGCATGGTTTTGCTGAACTTCGGCTTAACTGAACCGCTTGTTCTGTCGATATACAGCGTCAGCGGCAGAGCCGAGAGGAAAATGATGCTTAAAACAAATACAGTCAGATTGTCGCCAATCACCGCCAGAACAAGCAATCCCGCCGATACAATCCCCGCCACAAGCATGTGCGAGAAGCCCGACTTCATGCCCTCAAGAGCCGAAGCCGTCGTCCAGTCGAGCAGGCGTTTTTTAGAAAAATTCATCCGCCAGACGACGCGTGTCAGCGCGTCCGCGCTCACCAGCGCATTCTTCACCGCAAACATAATCTCAAGTATGCATTGTCGCAAAAGCTGCTTTGTCTGCGAGATTACGGGCGAGTAGAACCGCCTGTAGAACGCGAATCTTCGCCCCCTCACAACGGACGGGAAAAACCCCATAAGAAAAGGCATCGTAATCGCGAGAAGCCCCGTCAGTGCAGCAAGCTGCATGCCGCAAGCTGCGGAAATAATAAAGCAGGCAAGTACAAACAGCGGCGTTACCGCACGCCTTACATTGTCGAGCAGCTTCCAGCGTGTAAGCCCGGAAAACTGTTTGTCGAATATAAAACTGAAGTTCTGCAGGTCGCCTCGAAGCCAGCGGTGCTGCCGCTTAAAGTAGGCGCCCGAGGTATCGGGAAAGCCGTCGCTGAACTCCACGTCACCTGCATAAACAACGCCCGTGCAGCCGCCCTCGAGTATATCGTGCGAGAGGATTCGCTCAGGCTTGAAGCGCTCCTCATCACTGCATTTTTCCAGGAATATATCAATATTAATAAGCCCTTTTCCGGTGAAAATCCCCTCGCCGAAGCAATCCTGATACATTTCGCCTGAAAAGCAGTCGTAGCTCGACGCGCCCGCGCAGCCGCCGTTGCCGCTCATAGCGCGGGAGAAGCCTGTTTTAAGGTAGCTGTCGAGCGTGGTGGTAATCCGCGGGGCGATGATGCCTTTATTTTTATGGAGCGGGTGCAACGCAATGCTCACAAGCTCGGAAATGCTGTCCATTAGCGGAATCGTATCATAATCAAGCGCCATGATGTATTTAATCCCATGCAGACTTGCGCGGCTGCCGTAAACGGCACGAAAGCCCTGCTTTCGCTCTTCGCTGCCGCGAAGCAGCCGCGCAAGCGCAGCAATCGCGCCTCTTTTGCGCTCCTCGCCCTGCCAGAGGTTCTGAGTCTTGCAGAACCTGCGCTCCCGGACAAGCATGACAAACTCGCTGCCTTTGAAAAGTTCTTCGGCGGCAGCCAGCAGTTTTTCATCGTCCGGGGTCTTTGCTTCTTTCGCGGGCTTGAGGTCGCAAAGCAGCGCGAATTTGAGGTTTTCGGTGTCGTTCTTGAGCTTTGCGGCTTTGAGTTTTTGAAGCCCGCTTGCAGCGTCCTTTTCGGAGGCAATCAACGTCGAAATCACGCACAGCGTCTTCGCGCGGTCCGGAATCCCGCCTTTAAGCGCGAGCCGCGGAATCAACCCCGCTCCCCGAACGGATTTAACGGTGATATAATCAATCAGCGGCTTTATGACGCCCATGCACGGCAGGAAAATTATAAAAGCCGCCCACCACGCCGAAAACCAGGCAAAAATCCCCGTCAGCAGCGCAGACAGCAGAAACAGCGACCACAGGTAGCTCTTCAGCTTTACAAACGGGAAAACGCGGCGGTAATCCTTTGTTATAACCTCACCGATGTGCTTGGGAGCGCACTTTGCGCCGCTTGCGGCGGTATCGGCTCCCCCCCGCAGGGATTCGCCGTGCCGGCGGTTCATATACTCGCGGGAAAGCCGCGCCTCGTCTATGCCGGTTGCTACGGAAACCTCGGCGGTCATGCGCCTGTACTGCGCGCGGGTTTCCTCGGTGAGCTTCGGATACAGCTCGTCCTCGCAGTAAAGCATGTTCACAGGATTCAACGCGTCACAGAGCGCCTGCGGGTCGAGGTCGGTCAGCGCGCCGAGCTTAGTGCCGTGGTCCTGTTCCGTGCCGGCAATCGCCCCGGTAATCACGCAGTATTTCGCCTGCCAGACGAGGCTGTCTATATCCATTGACGAAAAAGGCTTCACCGCCGCAACTTTCGACACGGCGCTTATCACTTCCTCTTCGTTTATGACCCGCAGCGCACTTACAACCCCGCCTAAAGCCGGGGTTTTGTTTTCCGTTAAATTAATGTGGAAACCTTTATGCGCTTTCATCAGCATGCCGAGCTCTTTTTCAAGCAGACGCTTTTCGGCTATGTTTTTGCTTCGGACGAGCTGCCGCCTTGCCGTCCCGAGTGAAGCGTACAGCGTTCTGAGCGGGCGCGAAACCCAGTCAGACGCCGTTATTTCTGTAATTTTTTCTGTCATCATGATTATATTCTGCCCCTTTTCAGGTAAAATAAAATGTAAACGGGCAAAAAATTATATAAATTTAAAAAAACACTTGAAAAGTTTGTCAGGTTGGTGTATAATGAAAAAAGTAATGCTCAGTTTATTTGAACCGGAAAGGGAATATACCTTATTATGAACAGCAGTAAATCTGCTTTTATAGCGACAGTGGCGGTTGCCCTGCTCGCCGTTGCGGCGGCGGTCTTCGCCTTTTGGAACATTAAAGAAGACGAGCCCGAGTTTAATTTTATCGGGGGTAACGACAACAACTACAGACCGTCCTATGTTCTTGAGGACGAGATGTTCACTGCGGCTGAACAAATCATCACCAACAACCACACACTGATTAGGCTTTATATAACGCACGGCGTGCCCGTAATCCGCGAGCCCTACGCCAACACCACGGACAGACCCCTCGGGAATCCGCCGGAGGACGGGTATTTCTACTCCGCAAGCACAGAGTTCAAAACCTTTGAAGACGTGGAAGCCCTTGTCCGCAATACCTTTCTGCCCGAAGAAGCGGAGCGGGTTTTAAACAACCGTCTTGACAGCGGCGAGCCCTACTACAGCGGTTTCGGCAGGATTTACGGCGAAAAGAGAGCAAACTCCGACGGTATAACGCTCGGGATTAACGAGCAGTTCGCGCTCGCCATGCACCCGTATCCGAATCAAAGCGGCGATTATCACATCAGCTGGGCGGACGTGGGCTTCGATTTAATTGCGCTGTCAGACACCGAGTGTGAGCTGCGAATAAGGCTCGCCATAAACGGCGAACCTGACATAATCGAACGCAGGATGACCAACTACGACGGCGGGGGCTGGCGGCTTGACAAACTGATTCATGAGTGAGAATAAAGACGATAAGAATCCGCTTTCCGCGTACATGATTGTCAGTCACATCGCCTTTGTTGTGGCTGTGCCGCTTTTGCTGTTCATCGGCGGCGGGACGTGGCTTGTGCGGCGCTTAAACTGGGCGGAGTGGCTCAGTATGGTCTTCATTCTGCTCGGGATTGCGGTTATGGCAGTGTCGCTTATTTCATACCTGCGGCACTTAATTGCAGAGTACGGCTCCGGCGACAAGCCCGCAGCCTTTAAACCCTCGGATAAAGAACGTGATTATTATGAAGATTAGAATCAGCCAGGGTGAGCGAATCGCACTCGGTGAACTGCGCGCCATGCTGCCTTTTTTCCTGATTGCCGACGGCGTCGTGCTTATAATCGGCGGGTTAATCGGAATCATGGGAGAAAGCTTAAGCTTCGGGCTTTTTACGGGACTGCTTTTCGGGAACATCGTGAGCGCAGCCAACTTCTACTTCATCGGCTTCGCCTCCGGCAGCCTGCTGCGGCGGAACAAGGAGTCGGGAGCGCGGGGCTTTGCGGGCGCCGCGTACGGACTGCGCTTTTTCGGAATGTTCGCGCTCTACTGGGTTTTAGCGTCACTGGGACTGATTAACTTATTTGCGGCTCTTGTGCCGCTGCTGTATCCGAGTTTCTACTATAAAATCAAAGCGGTTTTTAATAAATCTGTATAGGTCTGAGTAATTCAAGTTTGGAAACAACCGGCGTTTGATTGGAGAAAATGAAATCTTTCATTCTTTGCTGATACAGAAAGGGCATGCTAATTCAAGCTTAAAACAACCGACACTTAACCGGAGAAAACGAAACTTTTCATTCTTTGCTGATACAGAAAGGGCATGTTAATTCAAGCTTAAAACAACCGACACTTAACCGGGGAAAACGAAACTTTTCATTCCTTGCTGATGCAGAAAGGACATGGTAAAAATATGGAGTTCATTACAAATGGCGAAGTCGTTGAATTTCTCGGCGAATACTTTGAAGCTGATGAGCCTGTTGCCCGCCCTCCCGTTGAAGCGGCGGCGGACGGCGGCTTCACTGTTGACGGCGCACAAATCGTCGTGCCTGTTGAAATCCTCGGCGTTTCGAGCGACCCCGACAGCTTCGTATCTTTCAACCTCACTACCTCTGTCACCGTGCAGTGGGTAATGCTTATTATCCTCGGTATATTATTTTTCATTCTCGGCAGGAATTTGAAAGTAAAGCCCGAAACCAAAAGACAAGCCGCGGCTGAAATGCTTGTTGATTTTTTTAACGGCATGGTGAGCGATGCAATGGGCAGCAAATACATAAAGTATGCGCCGTACATTGCGATTATCTTCTGCTTCTCGATGTTTAACAGCCTTGCAGGGCTTCTCGGCATGCGCTCCCCGACGGCCGACATTTCGGTAGTCGGTACATGGGGCTTGATTACCGCGTTCCTTGTTCTGCGCAACAAGTTTAAGACAGGCGGCTTCTGGGGCCCGCTCAAGAGCCTGCTTGAGCCCGTTGCGCCGATGTTTCCCATTAACCTTATCGGCGAGATTACAAACCCGCTTACGCAGTCGTTCCGTCATTTCGGTAATATACTCGCGGGTACTATTATAATGGGGATTATCTACTGGGCGATGGGCTTCTTCGCGATTTTCCTGCCGGCGGTGCTCTCGATGTATTTCGACATATTCGGCGCGGTGGTGCAGGCGTATATCTTCTCGACGCTCACGATGGTCTATGTGCTCATGGCGGACAGAAGCCCCGACGCACAATAAGTAAAATTAATAACTGACAACGCACAATCGGTTTTCTCCCTTAAAGCAAGGGTAAAATAACACAACAAAATTTTGGAGGTTTTCGTTATGAATATGGAATTGGAAGCTTTAAGAGCAACAGTTTTAGCTGCGGAGGTTATGGGCGCGGGAATCGCAATGCTCGCTAATATAGGCCCCGGCCTCGGCGAGGGCTTTGTCGGCGCGAAGGCGGTTGAAGCCGTAGGCAGACAGCCTGAAGCTACCGGTGTTATTACAAGAACTATGATTATCGGCGACGCGATTTGCGAAACGAGCGGGATTTATGCGTTCATCTTCGCGTTGATGGTTATGTTTACCCGTCCGTTCAGCAGCTCACTCGGTTAAAATCAGCCCTTCAGAGAGGCAGGCAGGGTTTCCCTGCGTCAGCCGACGGGGTATGGGGCACAGCCCCATTTGTAAACAATGGAAAGGACTGGTTTTATGCACGGTTTTTCACCTATTGTAGGTATTAATTTCACGACCATAATCTTCACGTTCATTAATACCATTATTCTTTTGGCGCTTTACAGGAGATTCCTGCACTCGAAGGTCATGGAAATGCTCGAAAGGCGCAGGGAACTCATTTCGGCGGAGCTTTCCTCTGCCGAGCAGGCGAAGCTGTCAGCAGAGGAAAAAGAGCGGGAATACACCGCGCTTCTTGCGAACTCCAAGACGGAGGCGGAGCAGATTATCACCGCCGCGACTGTGCGCGCCGCCGAAAAGGAGCGTGATATTATTTCCGGCGCAAACTCAGAGGCGACGCGGATTCTCGCGAGAGCCGACGAAAACATCGAGCTTGAAAAGAAGCGCGTGGTCAACGAAATCAAAAATCAAATTTCAGAGCTTGTAATTATGACGGCTTCCGCCGTTGCGGAAAAAGAAATCAGCGAAAAGGACAACAGCGAGCTCATCGACTCATTCCTCGTTAAAATTTAGGCGGCGGTTCTCCCTCACGAGGAAAGCCGCATGCGGACAATACCGCGCTTTGCGCGGGTGGAGGCATCATGAAAAGTTCTATTGAAAATATATATTCCTCCGCTTTTTTCGAGGTTCTTGAGGAGGAGCACGGCAACCGGCAACCCGGATTTGAAGCGGTTCTGTCCGAGCTTTGCGCCGTGAACGACGCACTGTCCGGCGCGCCCGAGCTCGCAAAATTCTGCCTTGCGCCCGGAATAAAAACCGAGGAAAAGCTTGAGGTTTTGAAGAACGTTTTCGGCGGTAAAACTTCCCCGTACGTTTATAACTTCCTCTGCATCTTAGCGGAGAAGAGGCGCATGGGATATTTCGGCAGAATCTATCGAAGCTTCCGCGCAAGATATTACGATAAGTTTAAAATTACGCCCGTCACCGTGACGAGCGCGTTCGCGCTTTCAGCCGGACAAAAAGAAAAGCTTATCTCCAAGATGGAAACGATTACCGGCAGCAAAATCGAGCTTCATGAAAAAACCGACAAAGAGCTGATTGGCGGCGCGGTTGTTGATTACGGCGGGAGCCGCATAGACGGCAGCGTAAGACACCGTCTTGAATCCCTCAAAAAAGAAATAGCGGAAACGGTATTATAACTCGTTATGTACTGTGCAATCACCCCTACGGAATCGGGGAAAACGAGACAATTCATTTCGATGAAACTTACGAAAGGACTTGGTTAAAAATATGGATTTACGTCCGGGTGAAATTACTGCCCTAATCAAAGACCAAATCAAAAACTACGGGGCGAAAATAAGCCTGTCCGACACGGGAACTGTAGTGACCGTCGGCGACGGCATCGTGCGCCTGCACGGGCTTGAAAAATGCATGCTCGGCGAGCTTCTGGAGTTCGAGAACGGCATACAGTGCATGGCGCTCAACTTAGAGCAGGACTTCATCGGCGCGGTTATGCTCGGCTCTGACGCCGGAATCCGCGAGGGCGACACCGTAAAGCGCACAGGAAGCATCGTTTCGGTTCCCGTGGGTGAAGCGCTGCTCGGCAGAGTCGTGAACGCGCTCGGGCAGCCGATTGACGGCAAGGGCCCAATCAGCGCGGCGGAAAGCCGCCCGATTGAAAAAATAGCGCCCGGTATTATCGCACGTAAAACCGTAAACGTGCCTTTGCAGACAGGTATAAAAGCCATCGACTCGATGATTCCTATCGGGCGCGGTCAGCGTGAGCTGATTATCGGCGACCGCCAGACAGGAAAGACCGCGATTGCCGTCGATACTATTATAAATCAGAAAAACACAGGCGTAATCTGCATATACGTTGCCATCGGGCAGAAAAGCTCGACCGTTGCAACCGTTGTTGAAGAGTTCAAGAAAGGCGGCGCGATGGACTATACCATCGTTGTATCCGCCGGAGCGAGCGAACTCGCGCCTATTCAATATGTCGCGCCGTACGCTGGCTGCTCCATGGGTGAATACTTCATGGACAAGGGCAGGGATGTGCTTATAGTCTATGACGACCTCACCAAGCACGCAGTCGCCTACCGCGCACTTTCACTGCTGCTCAAGCGTCCCCCGGGACGTGAAGCCTATCCCGGCGACGTCTTCTACCTGCATTCGCGCCTGCTCGAGCGCTCGGCACGTCTAACCGAGGAATACGGCGGCGGAAGCATTACCGCGCTGCCCATTATTGAAACGCAGGCAGGCGACGTTTCCGCGTACATCCCCACCAACGTAATCTCCATTACCGACGGGCAAATCTTCCTTGAAACCGAGCTTTTCAACTCCGGCATAAGACCTGCAATCAGCCCCGGCATCTCTGTGTCGCGGGTAGGCGGGAACGCGCAAATTAAAGCAATGAAAAAGGTTTCGGGTACGCTCAAGCTCGAGTATTCGCAGTATAAGGAGCTGCAGGCGTTTGCACAGTTCGGCTCGGACCTCGACGCCGACACCAAGAGCCGCCTCGCTAACGGCGAGCGGATAGTTGAAGTCTTAAAGCAGGGCAAGAACGCGCCCGTTTCGGTCGAAAATCAAATTATGATTATCTTTGCAGTAATCAACGGTTTTCTCGCGAAAGTCGCCGTGAACAAGGTCGCCGACTATGAAGCCGCGCTCTTTAAGCACATGGAGCAAAACCACAACAGCATTTTGGATATAATCAGAAACGAAAAGGATATAACCCCCGATACCGCGAAAGAACTGAAAACCTTATTGTCCAAGTTCACAGAGGATTTTGTAAAGAATAATTAGGGTTTTAAGTTTTAAAATAAATAAAACTGAACCGGGAAACGTTGTTTCCGTTGTGCTTTTATAATCAATTAACTTCAACAATGTTTCAGCATTTTTGAAGACGCGGCATTTGCCGCGTAAGCCGCGAAGCGGCTTAATTCGATTACATAGCCGATTACGCGTCTACGGCGCATCAGCAAACGAGTTTGCTGTGAAAAATACGAAGCATTTTTCAAGTTAAGCGGCTATATAAAGAAAGGACTTGATGAAAATATGTCAAAAGCAGCTTTGGTACTAAGTATAGTTTCGCTCGTTTTTTCAGCGGCGACGCTGGCTCTCGTGACTATGTCGTTTGTATTTAAAAGAATATCTTATTTTGAGTCTAATTAAACCGCGACAAACGTTTGCAGGCGGAAGATGAAACTTTTCAATCCTCTTTGGTGAAGAAAGGACTTATGTGAAATTGCAACAATTCACCGTTCATAACCGGGGAAAATGAAACTTTTCAGTCCTCTTTGGTAAAGAAAGGACTTACGTTAAACTGCAACAATTCACCGTTCATAACCGGGGAAAATGAACCTTTTCAATCCCCTTTGGTGAAGAAAGGACTTACGTTAAACTGCAACAATTCACCGTTCATAACCGGAGAAAATGAACCTTTTCAGTCCTCTTTGGTGAAGAAAGGACTTATGTGAAACTGCAAAAATTCACCGTTCATAACCGGGAAAAATGAACCTTTTCAATCCTCTTTGGTGAAGAAAGGACTTATTGAAAATATGCCGAAAGCAAGCATGAAAACTATAAAACGCCGTATAAAGAGCGTCGGGAGCACTCTCCAGATTACCAAGGCTATGGAGATGGTCGCATCGTCGAAGCTTCGCCGCGCCAAACACCGCGCCGAGGCATTGCGCCCTTATTTCGAGGCGCACGCCGATATGCTCAGCGATATTGCGGCGAGCAAGACCGACTTCTCGACTGTCTTTACGGCAAAGCGCGAAATCAAGAACCGCCTGTTCATCGTCATAGCGGGCGACAGGGAGCTCGCGGGCGGCTTTAACTCCAATGTTCTACGCCTTGTCGCGAATTATGAAAAGGAACAGGGAAGCAGTGTTCCGGCTAAAATCATCGCCATCGGCAAACGTACCGTGGATTATTTCAGGAAGAAAGAACGTGAAATCATCGCCGAATATCCGCACTTCTGCGAAAATATAAAGCCCGGACGGTGCGCCGACATTGCGGGGATTGTAACGGATATGTTCAAGGCGGGTGAGGTTGACGAGGTATTACTTGTCTACACGAGCTACATCTCAGCGCTCCGGCAGGAGCCCACGCTTATTAAGCTTCTGCCCTTTGATGTGAACAACAAGCCCAGAATCACCGTAGGGCGCGAAAAGCAGGAAGATGATTCCATAAAAAAGCAGGAGGACATCAACTACGACCCCACGCCGGAAGCGGTTTTCGACCGCATTATACCGAAGATGTTCTTGTCGATGATTAGCTGTGCGTGCATTGACTCGTTTGCTTCCGAGCAGAGTGCGAGGCGCAACGCGATGGAATCGGCTTCGGACAATGCGTCCGACATGATAGATAAGCTGTCGCTGCAATACAACCGCGCGCGGCAGGAAAAAATCACCAATGAAATCAACGAAATCGTAGGCGGCGCCAATGCAATCTCTTGATAATATAAAAATAGATTATTACGCTCAATTCTGTACAGCATAGAAACAGCAGAAAACATTGATGATATTAAAAGAGCGGTTAGGGTTATGTGCACTAAAGATGATATCGCCGCTGTTGAACAGTAAGTTTTAGAATTTAAGAAAGCAAAAAACAAAAAATAAGCGGCGTTCTCCCTCGCAGGGAATAAACGCACGCCCGTAATACCGCCGCTTCGCGGCAAATAAATACTTTTAACGAGGTTTTAATTATGTCTGAAAACGTCGGAACGGTTGTACAAATTATAGGCGCGGTACTTGACATTCGGTTCGAGCCCGAGAAACTCCCGAAGCTCCTTAATGCCATCAACATTCAGCACGGCAGCGAAAAACTTGTCGCGGAGGTCGCGCAGCATATCGGCGACGATACCGTGCGCTGTATCGCAATGGGCAGCACGGACGGTCTTGTCCGCGGTATGGAAGCAGTGGATACAGGCGCGGCAATCAAGGTGCCCGTCGGGAATATGACGCTCGGCAGAGTTTTCAACCTGCTCGGCGAGCCTGTCGATAACAAGCCCGCTCCTGAAGCCGAGGAGTTCTGGGAAATTCACCGCCCCGTTCCTACTTATGAGGAGCTCAACCCGACAAACAACGTGCTTGAAACAGGCATAAAAGTCGTTGACCTTGTTGCGCCGTACCTCAAGGGCGGTAAAATCGGCCTGTTCGGCGGCGCGGGCGTAGGGAAGACTGTTCTTATAATGGAGCTGATTAACAACATAGCCAAGCAGCACGGCGGGCTGTCGGTGTTCACGGGCGTCGGCGAGCGTACCCGCGAGGGCAACGACCTTTATGAGGAAATGATTGAATCCGGCGTTATAAATAAAACCACTCTCGTCTACGGTCAGATGAACGAGCCGCCCGGTGCACGTATGCGCGTCGCGCTTTCGGGGCTGACGATGGCTGAATACTTCCGTGATAAGGAAGGACAGGACGTACTTCTGTTCATTGACAACATCTTTAGGTTTACACAGGCAGGCTCGGAGGTTTCGGCTCTGCTCGGACGTATGCCTTCTGCGGTTGGCTATCAGCCGACGCTCGCGACAGAAATGGGCGCTTTGCAGGAGCGTATTACGTCCACAAACAAGGGCTCGATTACCTCGGTTCAGGCGGTTTATGTTCCCGCCGATGACCTCACCGACCCCGCTCCCGCAACGACTTTCGCGCACTTAGATGCAACCACGGTTCTATCCCGCGAGATTTCAGCTATGGGCATTTACCCCGCCGTTGACCCGCTGGATTCAACCTCGCGCATACTCACTCCCGACGTAGTCGGACAGGAGCACTACGACGTTGCGCGCGATGTGCAGGGGATTCTGCAGCGATACAATGAATTGCAGGATATTATCGCGATTCTCGGCATGGACGAACTCGACGACCATGATAAGCTTACAGTTGCAAGAGCGCGTAAAATCCAGCGCTTCCTGTCGCAGCCTTTCTCTGTCGCTGAGCAGTTCACCGGCATGGAGGGCAAGTATGTCCCACTTAAGGAAACCATCCGCGGCTTCCGCGAAATCATAGAAGGCAAGCATGACGAACTGCCCGAATCTGCGTTCCTTTTCGTGGGCGGCATTGACGAGGCTGTGGCGAAATACAAGGAAAAGCAGTAATGACCACAACGAAAAGACTCTTCGCAGTTTTGTCCATTTTCGCAGTTACCATAAGCCTTTCGGGCTGCTTCCTCTTCGGCGGCAAAAACGAGGAGCTGCCGGAATGGCGCGTGAACCCCACTGCCATCGTTGATTCCGGGCTCGCCCTTGCTCACATCGAGTGGTACTTCGAGCTTCTGGAGCTCCCCGAGGATTCGTTTTATATTATTCCCGATGCGGAGGAAATCACAGCGGTAAACGAAAGCGGCAGCAGAATCACGGGTTTTTCGGTTTATTTGAGCAAGCCGCTGTGGGTTGAAGACGTTACGTTTTTATTTGTGACACGCGATAAGCGGCTGTTCTACAATATTTCCGGGCAGGAAGCCCGCGCGGACGTGCCGCTTATTATTTCTTTTGAAGCAGACGAGTTGACTTTGCTTGTTTTTTAAAACTGTCGCAAGGCGACACAATAATTATCAATTGACAATTATTAATTGCCAATTGAAACACCGGAGGTCTTTCCCATGACTCCTTTCAAACTTGAAATAATCACTCCGGACGGCTTTCTTTACGACGGTCAGGCGGACAGCTTGATTGTGCGTACCACTGTCGGCGACAAGGGGATTCTCGCCCGTCACGAACCGTATGCGGCGGCGCTCGGAACCGGAAAGATACGCGTGATGTCCGGCGGCAGAACTAATGTCGCGGCGCTGTCTTCGGGAGTAATCAAGGTTGGCACGGACAAGACCGTGATTCTCGCCCAAAGCTGCGAATGGAGCGACAGGATTGATAAAAAGCGTGCCGAGGAAGCCAAGCGCCTCGCCGAAGAAAGGCTCGCCGACCCCGCGCTCAGCGCAAAGGAGCTCGCTATTGCGGAGTTTAAGCTCCGCCGCGCGCTTAACAGGCTTGACACGGCAGGGAAATAAGTGTTGACAAATATATATCAAAATTAGTCGCCCCTTATGGGGGCGACTAATTCTTCGTTATTCCTTATTCACTATTCCTTAATTAAGTACCATACCCTTTTTCGCGTCCATCGTCACCGTCACGCCGCTTTTAAGGATTTTTGTCGCGTTCTCCGCGCCCACAATTACGGGAATATCAAGCGTCAGCCCCACAATCGCCGCATGGCTCTCCAGCCCCTCCTCCTCGACAATAAGCCCCGCTGCCGAACGCAGCACACTCATAAGCGCGTTATCCGTCTTCGGGATTACCAGTATATCGCCTTTCTCGAACCTCTCGATTGCCTCCTCATCGGTCAGAGCTACGCAAAGCGGCGCGGTTACGCTTTTTTGGGTCGCGCCCGTGCCCGATACCAAAACGTCGCCCACTGTCTGCACTTTCATAAGGTTTGTTGTGCCCGAAACCCCAAGCGGAACGCCCGCCGTTATAACCACCAGGTCGCCGTTTTCAAGGAACCCCTCCTCAACCGCGCGGTCGACCGCGTGATGAAGCAGCTCGTCATACGTTCCGTGCTTTTCTTCGGTCAACACAGGCACAACGCCCCAGCTAAGTCCCAGCTGCCGCCAGGTTTTCTCGCTCGGCGTGCAGCCTAGTATATGGCGGCAAGGGCGGAACTTCGACAGCAGCCGCGCCGTATTCCCGCCGTGAGTGAGCGTCAGAATCGCCTCAGCGTTCAAATCAAGCGCAGTCGTCACCGTCGCATGAGCAATGGCGTTAGTCACATTTGCGCCGAGGTCACACTCGAGCGTGCGGAAACGCTTGGTATAGTCTATGTTGTTTTCAGTTTTCTCAGCGATTTTAACCATAGTGCGCAGCGCCTCAATCGGATGCGCGCCCGCCGCCGTTTCGCCCGAAAGCATAATCGCGCTCGTCCCGTCGTAGACGGCGTTTGCAACGTCGGTGGCTTCGGCGCGCGTCGGGCGCGGCTTCACAATCATGGACTCTAACATCTGCGTTGCCGTTATTACGGGCTTACCCGCAAAATATGCCTTTTTAATAAGCTCCTTTTGAATCCGCGGCAGCTCCTCAAAGGCGATTTCAACCCCCATGTCGCCGCGCGCCACCATTATGCCGTCGGAGGCACGGATAATGTCTTCGATGTTGTCGACGCCCTCCTGGTTCTCGATTTTAGCGATAATGCGCACATCGGGACAGCCGCAGTCCGCCAGAATCCTGCGGATTTCAAGTATATCCTCGTCACACTCCACGAACGACGCCGCTATGTAGTCAAAACCAAGCTGCGCCCCGAAAATTATATCCTCGCGGTCACGCTTTGAAATATAAGGCAGCGAAAGGCTCACGCCGGGGATATTAGCGGACTTGCGGTTGGAGAGCACGCCGCCGTGAACAACATGGGTCACAATGTCCCAGTCCTCGCCGCTGTCGAGCTGCACGATGTCCACGACCTTGAGCTCAATCAAGCCGTCGTCAAGCAGAATCCGCGCGCCGATGTCTATGTCATTTGCAAGCCCTTTATATGTAATCGAAACGACCTCCGCCGTACCCTCAACGTCCTCGGTTGTAAGCGTGAACGTCTGCTTGTCGGTCAATGTTACCTTACCCTCTTTAAAGGTCTTGACGCGCACCTCGGGACCGTTGGTGTCAAGCAGCGAGGCAATCGGCAGATTCAACTCCTCGCGAAGCCGCTTAACCTGCTCGAACGTCTTGCGGTGACTTTCATGGTCGCCGTGCGAGAAGTTCTGCCTTGCCACATTCATGCCGCTTCTCATCAGCTCCCGCAGAACCGAATCTTCAGCGGTAGCCGGTCCGAGTGTACAGACTACTTTTGTCTTATTCATGTTTTCATTAAGTCCTTTCTTCACAGGTGCAATTTAAAACAACGTTTTCCCCGGTTCACGAAGATTTAGTTTTATTCATATATAAGTATTTCTTCCCTTGGAATTATGTCAACCTGCTCGGGTTCACACAGCTCATACATCACGACCGCATAATCATAAGGCGAAACGTAAACATTCTTGCCGTCCACCTCCAAAGCGCGGATAAACTCCGCATTCTTACCCTCGCCAATCACGGATTCAAGTGTAAACCTTTTCGGGTTCTTCGATTTATTCAAGAATATTGCAGCCGCCTGTTTGGTGTTGTAGTCCTTGCGCAAAAACACGCAGGTATCCCCGCTTACTTTTACAAACTCAAGCTCTCCCTCGGCAAACACCTGACAACCTTTTCTGATTGTCGCGAGTTCCCGCGTAAAGTTAAGCAGGTCGGTATTCTCCCTGCCCCACGGATAAGTCCTACGGTTAAACGGGTCTTTATACCCCTCCTCGCCCACCTCGTCCCCGTAATATATACAGGGGATTCCGGGCAGGAAAAACTGCAATACCATCGCGCACTTCATCAGTGCAATCCCGTATATGTATTCGGCGTCGCTAAGTGAATTTGCCTCCTGCCACTCCCTGCCGTTGTTCTCGATTTCCCTGCCGGCAAGGCGCGTCAGCGCCCGCTCAATGTCGTGCGTTGAGAGGAAGTTCATCAAAATATCAGCAGCAGGTTTGGGGTAATGCTCGAGAATTGTCATCACGCCGTCCTGCAAGCCCTGCGCGTCACCGTAACGTACATAACGCAGAATCGCCTCCTTGAACGGGTAATTCATAACGCTGTCAAGCTGACCGCCCGTGAGGTAGCGCCGCCGCTGCCCGTAAGCCTCCTTGGTGGTCGCGTCCTCCCAGACCTCGCCGTATATGACTTTATCGTCGCCCACGCCCTTAATGGCTTTGCTGAGGCTGTCGATAAACTCATCGGGCAATTCGTCAACCACGTCAAGCCGCCAGCCCGACGCGCCGAGCTTCAGCCATTTTTGTAAAATCCCGTCATTACCGCAGATATACTCAGTGTAGTTCGGGTCGTTTTCATTGACGTTAGGCAGGCTCTCGAAACCCCACCACGACTCATAAACGTTCGGATAGTGGGTAAAGTTGTACCAGTTCCGGTAGGGGCTTGCGGCGTCGCGGTAGGCGCCCTTGTCGTTTCCGTAACGTCCGTACTTGTTGAAATAAATGCTGTCAGCGCCCGTATGGCTGAACACGCCGTCAAGAATTATGCCGATGCCGACCCTCTTTGCTTTTTCGCACAGGCTCTTGAAATCGTCTTCGCTGCCGAGCAGTATATCAATCTTTTCATAGTTTGCGGTATTGTATCTGTGGTTCTCGTGCGCCTCGAAAATAGGATTGAGATATATGCAGGTTACTCCCAGCGAGTGCAGATAGTCAAGCTTATCCTCAATGCCTTTCAAATTCCCGCCGAAATAGTCGCTGTTGGTGACAATGCCGTTTGCGTTCGGACGCCAGTCGGGCGTCGTTCCCCAGTCAGTATGTACGGTTCTGTCCGGGGGCAGCGGCGGAATCTCCTCATCTTCATCGGCAATATGCTTATGGAAGCGGTCAGGGAAAATCTGGTACATAATCCCGCCCTTGAGCCAGCCGATGTCCTTTGTATTCTCGTCAAAAACCGTGAGCTGGAACAGCTCCGCGCCGTCAAAGCGCCCCTCGCTTGCGCCCGTGCGCTTAACCGTGCTCATTGCGCCGCCGCCCGTCGTCACCATAAAGTAGTACTGATGCAGCCCCGGGTCCTGCGGCGTATAGGTACAGGTATAAAGGTTATAAACGCCGTCCTCACACGAGTGATACTCGAGCGTGGCGTGCTTTTCCTTGTAGCCGGGCCGGAACATGATAAGAATCACCCGCTCCACCTGCATGTATGTAGGGAAGCGCAGCGTAAACACGCAGCTTTGAAGCCGCCGTACGGCGCCGAAAGGCTGCTTGTATTCTTTTTTAAAGGAGTCGAAAATAGGGAGAGGTGTAGGGTTAGTTTGCATAATTATTTCCATTAAGTCCTTTCTTCACAAATGAATCATGAAAGCAGCATTTTCCCCGATTCAATTGTTTTATTTTCAAACTTAATCTTCGTTTATCATTTTTTCAACGTACGCAACATCTTCTTGCTCTATCATTACCTTTGCCTTTTTGATTAACTGCAGCAACCCTCTATATCCTTCGCTGTCTTTTTCGTTATTATTTTCCATTTGCTTTTTAAGCATCAGCAAATCAAATAATGCTGCCTTTGGGATTGTCCTGATTTCCATACTGCTTGCCATTTTTTCTTTCCTCTTGTTATTAAATCAAATTCCAGATATTCATCGCGTATTCCGTTACGGAGCGGTCAGCCGAGAAGAAACCCGCCTCCGCGATATTTACCAGCGACATCTTGTTCCACGCCCTTGCGTCGCGGTAAACCTCGCTTACTCTGTTCTGCGCCGCGCGGTAGCTGTCGAAGTCCGCAAGGCACATATAACGGTCGTCCTGCTTTAAGGAGTTGCCAATTTCATCGAACTTCACACCGTTTATACCGTTGTAAATGCGGTCAACGGCGGCTTTTATGACCTGATTATGCTCATAGTAGCCCTCGGGCGTGTAGCCGTTGGCTCTCATGATGTTAGCCTCGGGCGTGCTCATGCCGAACAAAAACATATTGTCGTCGCCCACGAGCTCGTGAATCTCGACGTTCGCGCCGTCGTAAGTCCCGAGCGTCAGCGCGCCGTTAAGCATGAATTTCATGTTGCCTGTGCCGCTTGCCTCCGTACCCGCGAGAGAAATCTGCTCGCTCACTTCACTTGCTGGCATCATTATCTCCGACAGCGAAACGCTGTAGTCCTCAAGGAAAGCCACTGCCAGTTTCTCAGCAATTTTCGGATGCTTTTTAAGCTCCTCGCCAAGACACCAAATCATTTTGATGATTTGCTTTGCAATATAATATCCGGGCGCGGCTTTCGCGGCGAAGATGTATGTCTTCGGCGTGAACTCCATGTCGGGATTCTCAAGCAGCATATTATAGTCCGCGATAATGTTAAGCGCGTTGAGCTGCTGCCTTTTATATTCGTGCAGGCGCTTCGCCTGTACATCGAAAATGCTGTTGGGGTCGAGCGTTATGCCGAAACGCTTCTTTACGTAGTTCGAGAAAAGCTCCTTATTCTCGTGCTTGATTTTAGCTAAAGCGTCGAGAACCTTGTCTTCTTTTTCAAAGACGCGCAGCTTCTGCAGCTCTTGCCCGTGCTTCTTGTAGCCGTCGCCGATGAGGGAGGTGAGCAGCTTGGTGAGCCCCTTGTTCGACTGCAGCAGCCAGCGGCGGTACGCTATGCCGTTGGTGACGTTTTTGAACATGACAGGCTTATCTTCATACTGCTCCTTGAATACCGACTCTTTTATAATCTCGGAGTGCAGCTTTGACACGCCGTTGACCGAGTGCGAGCCGTCAATGCACAGGTTTGCCATCTTGACTTTATTATTGCCGATAATGGAGAGCCTGTCAACCTTGCCCTGGTCGCCGAGACGGTTCAGGAGCCCCTCGCAGTAGCGTCGGTTAATCTCGCAGATAATCGAATAAATGCGCGGCAGGATTCTCTGCACCAAATCTTTATCCCAGATTTCAAGTGCTTCTGCCAAAACCGTATGGTTGGTGTAAGCGAAGGTGTTGGTGATAATGTGCCACGCCTTGGACCAGCTGTACCCGCAGTCGTCGAGCAGAATCCTCATAAGCTCGGGTATTGCGAGCGTCGGGTGAGTGTCGTTAATGTGAATGGCGGCTTTCTCATGCAGATTGTCGAGCGTTCCGTAGGTGTTCATATGCCGCATGACTATATCGCCGATTGACGCCGCGCACATGAAATACTGCTGACGCAGGCGCAGCGCCTTTCCCTCGAGGTGATTCTCGTTGGGGTAAAGCACTTTTGTGATTGCGTTAGCTATATTGTTCGCACCGAGCGCTATATCATAGTTGCCTTTATTAAACTCGCCCATATTGAAAGACATCGCCTGCGCTTTCCAGAGGCGCAGCTTGGAAACGCCCTTGCTGTCATAGCCGGAAACATACATATCATAAGGAATGGCGTGCACTGTCGAATAGTTCACGTGCGCGACATGGTGATAGCCCTCCTCCCAGTATTCCTTGATTTCGCCGTCGAAGCGGACTTCTATCGCCTGGTCGCTCACGGCGTTGAGCCATACATCGCCGCCCGACAGCCAGTCGTCGGGATACTCCACCTGCCAGCCGTCCTCAAGCTTCTGCTTGAATATGCCGTATTCATAAAGCAGCGAATAGCCCGCTGCCGGGAATTCACAGGTAGCGAGTGCGTCCATGTAGCACGCTGCGAGTCTGCCGAGCCCGCCGTTTCCGAGCCCTGCGTCGGGCTCCATATCGAAGACGCTTTCTATGTTTACACCGAGAGATTCCTTAAGCACGTCATCCACAACCTCGTCCATGCCGAGATTGAACAGGTTTGTCTTAAGCGAGCGGCCCATCAAAAATTCCATGGATATGTAATAAACCTGCTTTGCGCCGGCAGAATTTTTTTCGTTGAGAAACTTGTGCCGCTTGCCTTTAAGGTAATTGAACACAATGATTGACAGCGCCTTATAAATCTGGTTCATATTCGCTTCTTGCGGGGAAATACGCAGGTCAAACTCCAACACGCCGTAAAGCTGCTTCTTAAGTTCTGCTTTTGTTAATGGTGATTTCATCTCAGTGCCCTTTCATATTTGAATAAATTTTTAATAAATTTTATCTAACTATGATTATTATACTACATTTTTTTCGTTTTTTCAAGTGTAAAAAAATAACTTCACTGGAAAATTAATAAACAATATTGACAAAACGGAAAATTTGTGTTATAATGTAAATAATAAAGGCTGTGCCGTTAAGATAAGCGGTTAGCTGAGAGTTTTATAAAAAGACCGACTCTTTAGCTGGTAGGCGGTCTTTTTTTCTATTTCACGGATTATCCGAAACATTATGTACAATGCAAGTAACGTCAAAACCATTTCCATAGTGCATCCCCCTTTCCGTTGAGATGGGGTTCAGCTTAGCCGCATATTTGCACTAACCTTAATTAGTGCACCGCATATTTGTTGCGTGGCACAACCTTTATCGCTTATATTTTATCATAAATATATTTCTTTGTCAAATTTATTAAAACTCCAGCTCCTCACCCGCCCGCAGATACTGCACCTGGTCGCCAAGATGGATTTTAAGCCTCTCATAACCTTTCTGCCCCGTGCAGTGGCAGACGTAAACCGTACCTATATCCATTGCCTTTATATCGTTTGCGATTCGCTCGATTTCTTCATGTGAGGCAAGCAGCTTCCTGCCGCCGCCTGCCGTGAGGTGAATCCCGCCGACAAAACCCAGTATCGGCGCGCCCTCCCATGTGCGGCGTACGGTGTTAAGTATATTCACAACGCCCGAATGACTGCAGCTTGAAACCACTACAATACCGTCCTCCGGCTCACCCCCCGGGAACACAGCCATGAACAGCTCATGCGAATAATCGTCGGGAACGGCTTTGCCGCTCTTTTTCATTAGCAGCGTCCTGTCTGTAAAATGAGGCTCGAAAACCTCATTAGACATAAGGAACAGCCCGTCCGCAAGCTGCTGGAAATTATTAAAAAGTACGAAGTTTTCCGCCCGCTTCTCAAAATAATCACTCCCGAGCCCGGCAGGTATGCGAAAAACCCCCGTCTTCTTAAAAAAGCCGTTCAAGACGGCTTTTCTTGCGTAAATCTTAAGACTCGGCTGATAACCGAGCAGGGTATCGAGCCCTCCGGCATGGTCGTTGTGGTTGTGCGAGAGAACCGCCGCGTCAAGCCCTTTAAGGTCTATTAACATTCTTGCCGCATTTTTCGCGAAAAGCCCCGACGCGCCCGCGTCAAACAGAATCCTCTTGCCCCTGTGCTCTATGTAAAAGGACAGTCCGTGCTCTGTATAGAGCTTATCACTTGCGGCGGTATTTTCAATTAAGGTTAAAAGCTTCATTTTTTCATTAAGTCCTTAATAAACAAGTGAATAATAAAACAACATCTTCCCGATTCAATTGATTATATTTTCGGGGCTTACAGCATCTTCTCTCCCTTTGCGGAGGATTTTACATTCACCTTGCCGTCCGCAGTGTAAAAGAAAACCGTCCGCCCGAAGTTCAGACCCGTGTCATGCGCTATGATGGGTATGCTGAGGGCCCGCAGCGCCTCTTTCACCGCCACGACGTTCCGGTCGCCGATGTTGAACTTTTCGCTTGAGGTCTGGAACATCTGAGCGCCGCCCGCGATTTTCGCGGTTATGCGCGCTTTCACCGCGCCCATGGTAAGCATCTTCGCCAGCATGTCGGGAATTGCCGTGTCCGCGAACTTCATACGGTTCATCGCCGCACCCGGAGTTACGCTCTTGCTGTCGGGGAGCATGATATGCGACAGCCCGCCGATAAACGAAGCCTTGTCATAAAGGCAAATCCCCACGCAGGAGCCGAGGGCATACGTTACGATTATACCCTCGCCTTTATTCACTTTCCAGTCGGAAATACCGACATTTAAAGCACCCGTCATACTATACCCAGCCTCGAAAACAGAACCGAAAGCGAATCAACGGTAGGAATAAGCATCATGTTGGACTTTATGCACACGCCGTCGATTTCGATGGATTTGTCAATGCAAAGCAGCTTGTCGCCCACTTCGCCGAATTCAATTACAGGCACACTCATAATCGCGCCCAGCATGTCGACCGTGAAAACCGGAGCCTCCACGCCGATTTTAAGGTTTGTAAGCGTGCCGATTGCGCTCATGTAGGAGCTGCCCATTATGTTGCCGATTTCGGACAGAGCGGAAGTGTCGCCCTCGTCAAGCTCCAGAAGATTGATGTCCGTCTTTTGAAAGAAGATGTTAAGTATAGTTTCCGCGAGCTCCTTAGTAATCAGCAGCAATATCATGCCCTCGAGCTCGTCCTTCAGGCGAATCAGCACAGCCGCGCGAAGCTCCTCGGGGCTTCCGCAGTGTTCGATTGCGTCCTGAAAGTCGAGCGTCATGACCTGCGGCAGCTTTATCATGATTTCCTTGCCAATCATGGAGGACAGCGCGGTGGAGGCGTTGCCCGAGCCGATATTGCCTATTTCCGTCAGTACGTCCAGATGCATGTCGTTTAAGTCTTCAAATTTCTTAATCATTTTTTAAGTATAGTCCTTTCATAAGAATATTTAGTTTTTAAGTATAGCCCTTTTATAAGAGTATTTAATTCTTAAGCTTCTTTTTCCCCGAATAAGCAGATATAATTGTTCAGTTTTTAGGTATAGCCCTTTCATAAGTATATTTAATTCTTAAGCTTCTTTTTCCCCGAATAAGCAGATATAATTCTCACGCTAACCCCTCAAGCTGTTCGCGATTCTTATAAACTCGTCGGAAGTCTGCACCATTTTCGCCGCCAGCTGATAGGCGCGCTGGGTTTCGATAATGCGCACCATGTCGCCCGCGAGGTCTGTGCTTGACATTTCGAGCGCCATGCGGACTTTATCGTATTCGGGGGCGGGGGCGGCATCGCCCGAGCGGGCTGTAACCGCGAACCTGTTGTTGCTGACGTTGTCGAGCCCCCAGTTGTTGGGTACAGTGAAGACGCCTATCATGTCCTGCAGCACGGCATAATCAATCATGGAGGAAACAGCCTCCGTGCCGTCGCCGTTTGTCACGGCTTCAAAAGGAACCTCAATCGTATTCCCGTCATAATCCAGCACGTATTCTCCCGTACCGCTCACTAACTGCCAGACCTCCGCGTCCTCGTTGAACGAAATCGTAAACGAACCGTCACGCGTGAGATATGTGTCGCCGTTTCTGTCGATTACCATGAAAAAGCCGTCGTTGGGCAGCGCAAAGTCGAGCGGCTGGTCGGTAGCGGTGAACATGCCCTCCTCCCACATCAAGTCCGTTTTCATCACATACTGCCCGTGACCTGTTTCCCAGCGCGGCTCCGTGCTGCGGTACTGCACATAAAGACACTCCGCGAACGAGGGGCGCATGGGCTTAAAGCCGACGGTGTTTATGTTGGCTATGTTATTTGCGTAGATGTTGAGCCCCTCCTGCTGGGCGATTAAGCCCGAGGCGCCCGTGTAAAAAGAAATATTCATATTTTCATCAAGTCCTTTCTTAACAAGCTGGAATTTATAACGACATTTTCCCCGCTTCGGCAGTTATTATTTCAAACTTTTTGTTCGCTGATAATTTTAATAATTGTTCATTGTTTATTGTTAATTGTCAATTGTCAATTGTCAATTGTCAATTGTTATATCGCCTGCCCCGACTTCGCGAGCGAGGTCGACCTTTGGTTCATCGTGTCTATATATTTGAGGATTTGGCTGTTCGCCTCATAAAGCCGCTGCACTTCCATCGCGCGCGTCATCTCGCGGTTGGCGTCGACGTTGGACTTCTCAAAACCGCCCTGTATAACGTCAAAGGTTTCGCCTGCCGGAAGCGCTTCGTCGCCGTCGTAGCGGAACAGTGTATCGTTAATCTTGCGCACATCTGCATCCGGCGGGGTATAAGTCAGCAGGAGCACATCAATAACGCCGTCGTCGTTCCTGATTGTACCGTCGGGGTCAACGACAAAGTCGTCGTGACCTATGTAAATATCGCCGCCCTGCCCTTGAACGCGCCCGGCTTTTCCGAGAACCAGATAACCCTCGCCGTCCAGCTCGAACTGCCCGTTGCGGGTCTGGTAAACGTTGGGGGTTTCATTCATCGTGCGGATATTGAAGTAGACGTCGCCCCAGATTGCCATATCGAAGCGGCTCCCCGTGAACTCAAAGTTTGACTGCTCCAGGTTCACGCGGTTGTTCTCGACATAGGTCTGGTGGAACGTCCCGCTGAGCCTTGTCCGCCCGCGCACAAGAATCAGCTCTTCCATGAACGTGTTCTTGACTATGCGGTCGCGGCGGTAGCCGGCGGTGTTGATGTTCATAACATTGTTACTGATTGAGTCGAGCTCGCGCTGCTGGTGAATCATCGCCTGCGCCGCGTTGTAAAATCCTCTCAGCATTTTTTACTCCCTTCGGTCGTCAATTGACAGTTCACAGTGTACAATTGACAGTTTTGGCGTCCGCTTCGCGGACTTTTATTTTTCCGTAACTAAACAACCATCTCCAACTGTCAATTGTCAACTGTCCGTCACATCTTTATGTAATCTTCCAGTCTTCTCTTTAGGTACAGCATTGACTTTGAATGGATTTGACACACCCGCGACTCTGAAACGCCGATAACCTTTGCGATTTCCACAAATTTGAGCCGCTCGTAGTAGTGCAGGGAAATCACCTGCTTCTGCTTGGGGTTGAGCGTTTCAATCGCCTCGGTGACGACCGCCCGCAGCTCCTGTTCGTAAATGCTTCTGTCCGCTTCGTTTGCGAGCCCGCCCTTGTCGCTGAAGTTGTCCTCATACAGCAGTTCCTCAAACGACAGCGTCATGCTGCCCGCCGCGTCCGCCATGCTTTTAGCGAACTTTTCTTTCGTGAGCCCCATGCGCTCGGCGATTTCATTGTTGGTAGGCGAGCGCCCGAGCTCGGTGTAAAGCAGGTTATAAGTTTCATCGAGCTCCTTGCCGAACTTGCGCACCTGCCGCGGAATCCAGTCCTGCTTTCGCACGTAGTCGATAATTGCGCCTTTTATTTTAAGGTTTGCATACGTTTCAAACTTAACGCCGCGCTCGGTGTCGAAGGTTTCAACGGCGTTAATCAGTGCGATTACGCCCTCGTTCACAATGTCGTCAAGGTCGCCGTACTTGGCGTAGACGTTGCGCAGGGACATGGCGACATATTTTACTATGTTCATGTAAATCAGAACCAGCTCGTTACGGATTTCGACGTCGCGGGTTTCCTTGTATTTGATGAACAGCTTTGTATTGTCAACTGCCACTACGTCACCTCCGGTGACAATAATAATTAATAATTAATAATGAATAATTTTTGAGCTGCTTCGCAACGTTTTTTCATTATTCCTTATTCACTATTCCTTATTCATTATATTGTGATGTTTCCTACTGCCTGAATCTGCGTTGTGTTATCTATCTCATTATATGAAAGCACGGTAAGTCCGGGGATATACTGGTCAATCAGCCTCTTAAAGTATACGCGCACTATGGGTGAGGTGAGAACTATCACGCTCGGAAGCACGTCCTTGACCTTTTCGACTTCGTCCGTGGTCTTGGCGATAATGCTCTGCGCCGTATCGGGGTCGGGCACGTAGACGCTGCCTCTGTCGGTCTTCTTGATGTTGGCGATAATCGCATCCTCTATTCTCGGGTCGAGCGTGATTACCCGTAGCGCGTTTGCCTCGGCGAAGCGACGTGTGACCGTACGCTTCAAAGCTTGTCTGATGTATTCCACGACTATGTCCATGTCTTTAAGCACGGACGTGTTTTCGGAAAGTGTTTCGAGTATGGTTTCCATATCGCGAATCGGTATGCCCTCTTTGAGCAGCATGGCGAGCACTCTTTGCAAATATCCGACGCTCACGACCTGCGGAATGAGGTCTTCGACGACTGTCGGGTTGGTCTGGCGCATATTCTCCACCATCGTCTTCACGTCCTGGCGCGAGAGAATTTCGTGGCAGTGCTGCTTTATAATTTCCGAAAGGTGCGTAATCATAACCGAAACAGGGTCAATCAGCGTATACCCCGCAACGTCCGCCATGACTTTCTTGTCCTCGCTTATCCAGCGTGCGGGTATGCCGAACGCCGGCTCAATTGTGTCAATCCCGTCAACAGGCGTGGTCACGTCGCCGTTGTCAAGCGCAAGATAGTGGTCGGACAGAATCTCGCCGCGCGCAACTTCCTCGCCTTTTATTTTAATTACATATTGGTTGGGGTTTATTTCCGGGTTGTTGCGCATGCGCACCGACGGGAAAACCATACCCATATTCATCGCGAAGTCCTTACGGAATATGACAAGGCGCTCGATAAAGCTCCCGCCGCTCTTTTCGTCAACAAGATGCAAAAGGCTGTACCCGAACTCCATCTCGATTTGGTCGACGGACAGAAGCTTGAACACGTTATCAATGTCGCGGTAGTAGCTCTCGCCTCCGGGCGCCTCTGCGACAGCCTGCTCCTGCTGCTCCTGCTCTTTCATCATGACCTCCTGCTCTAAAACCAGCGCCTCTGCGGTTTTCATACGGCGCAGGTAGAGCCCGAGCAGAATGAGCCCTGTTCCGAGCACGAGCAGCACCATCCGCGGGAAGCCCGGAATCATCATCAGCGCGTACACAACCATGCCCGCGATAAACATAACCGTCGGGTTCTGCCCGAACTGCGTGCGCAGCTCGGAGCCGAAGTTGCCTGTAGACGCCGTTCTCGTTACAACCATACCGGTCGCGAACGCAATCAGCAGCGCGGGGATTTGTGAGGAGAGCCCGTCGCCCACGGTTGCGAGCGAATAGGAGGATAAAACGTCGCCGAAGCCCATTCCGTTGCCGACCATGCCGAAAGCCATACCGCCAATCAGCGTAATTAGCATCGTAACAATCGACATGATGGCGTCGCCCTTTACGAACTTCACCGCACCGTCCATCGCGCCGAAGAAATCCGCCTCGCGCTGGATTTTGAGCCGTCTTGTTTTCGCTTCCCCGTCGTCGATTGCGCCCGCGGCAAGGTCGGCGTCAATCGCCATCTGCTTACCGGGCATAGCGTCAAGCGTAAATCTCGCCGCAACCTCGGAAACGCGCTCCGCACCCTTAGTGATAACAAGGAAGTTCGCAAGAACGAGAATCAGGAATATTATAAATCCGACAACAGCGTTGCCGCTCATGACGAAGGCTCCGATTGCCTGTATGATATTACCCGCCGCCGCTGTCACCTCCGCCGAGTTCGTACTGCCCAGAATAAGCCGCGTGGTCGATATAGAAAGCGCAAGCCGGAAGACCGTCGTAATCAGCAGGATTGACGGAAAAATGGAGAACTCCAGCGCCTCGGTTATATACAGTGTAATAAGCAGTATAATTATAGCCAGCGCGATATTGGTGGCTATAAGGAAGTCGACAACCGTCCGGTTAAGCGGAATAATCAGCGCAAGCACGATGACTATAACAAATACCGCGAATACGTTGTCAAGCATTCGTTTAAGCATGGGCTTTGCGCATCCTTTCCTTTTAGAACGTGTATTCAATAACACTCAATACTCACATTTTGACGCATTTTACGCCACTTTTCGTTAAATTTTCTTGAAATAAACAAATTATTTCTGCGAAAATTTGCCTCAATTGACATAAAATTCGCCTAAAATCTGAATATTTCGGTTATTGAATACAAGTTCTTAATCTACACGTCTTTAAAAATTAACTTTCTGTTTTATGGTATCAAGCTCTGCGAATATAGTCGCCACCGCTGTGAACAGCGCGTGCGGGATTTCGCTCCCGAGCTTTACGGTGTCGTGCAGAGCTTTGGCGAGCGGTCTGTCCTCGGTAACGGGGACGCCGTGCTCCTCGGCGAGCGCGATGATTTTAAGCGCTATTTCGTCCTGCCCTTTAGCGACAACCTTGGGCGCGGAGAAAGTATTTACCGTTTCATATTTAAGGGCGACAGCGTAGTGCGTGGGGTTTCGCACGACTACGTCTGCTCCGGGAACCTCCTGCATCATGCGGCTTTGTGCAATTTCGCGCTGTTTCTGCTTGATTTTACTCTTTATTTTCGGGTCGCCCTCGATGTTTTTATATTCGTCCTTTACTTCCTGCTTGGACATCTTGAGCTTCTTCTCGTACTGCCACCACTGAAATATGTAATCACCTGCGGCGACAAACGCGAAAAGGATTACGATTAGAATTACGAGTGAGAATATGTTCCGCGCCGTAAATGCCACGCCCTGAACGAGGTCCATCTGCGGCAGCTTCCCTATGTCGGGCAGCAGTGACATTATGCGGGAGTAAACAATGGCGACTATGGCAACTATTACTATTATTCCTTTTATTACGTTTACAAACGATTGAAGCGAGAAGAGCTTCTTTATGCCGTTGATGGGATTCAGCTTTGAGAACCGGGGTTTTAGCGGCTTCATCGTGAATAGTCCTTTAGACTGAATAACCGAGGGTATGACTGATGCGAATATTTTTATAATGAACAGCGGTCCCATGATAACAATGGCAAATCTTACAATGCTGATTCCCATCCAGGTGATGAACTCCTGGTTAACTCTCATTTCATCGCCGGAGTGTTCGATAAAGAACCTTATTGCCGCCTGCATCTGCGTGTACATAAACGGCCCCAGCAGCGAGAGCGCGAAAAACATAACGAGCAAAGAAACCGCGGTGTTTACTTCCTTGCTTTGCAGTATGTTGCCCTCTTTTTCGCGTGCGTCCCTACGCTTTTTCGGCGTGGCTTTTTCGGTTTTTTCCTGTCCTCCCCCACCTGCCAATTAAATCAACCCCTGACGGACAATTGACAATTAACAATTGACAATTGACAATTATATAAAGTCGCGAAGAATCACGTCCATGTTGTCCCACATTATGCCCAGAAGCGCGTCTATAAAGTTTGAAATCGGGCGCGCAAGCGACAAAATAACGAAAAGCCCGAAAAGAATTTTAAGCTGTATGTTAACCACAAACACCTGTATCGTCGGGACGGCCTTCATAATAACGCCCACGCAGACCTCCACGGTCAGCCCCGCTGAAATCACGGGTATCGCAAGCTTCATCGCGAGCGTGAAAATCGTGCCGAAGAACATGACAAGGTTATGCGTTACGGCGATTGTGTTCCAGGTAAACTCAAAGCCCATAGGAACCAGGTCGTAAGAAATCGCGAACAGCCGTATATACTCAAGGTGTCCGTTCGTAAGGAAAAAGTAAAGTATGAACCAGTAGTAGTAAAGCGTGGCGAAGACGGGCATCTGTATGCCGGTGCCGGGGTCCATGACGTTCGCCATCATCATGCCTATCTGCCTGTCGGTAGCCTCGCCCGCAAGGATTAACGCCGTCAGAAACATATTGGTCAGAAAACCGAAAACAAGCCCGAAGAACATTTCCAGAAGCAAAACAAGAACGAAGTGCGGAACACTTTGCGGAATGAAGCCGGTTGAGCCGCCGGTGACTGCAAGCATACATACCGCAAACGCCATCGACATTGCCACGCGTACTCTCATAGGCACATTCTGCCGCCCGAAGATGGGGTTAAACGTAAAAATACCGGTGACGCGGGCGAAAACAAGCAGGCAGCCTATAAAGTTATAAACAATAAGATTCCATAACTGCTCCATAATACCAATTAACAATTAACAATTAACAATTAACAATTATTGTGTTCGCTTCACGAACGATTTTTTAATCCGCCGCCGCAGGCGGCTCTTTAATTGTACATTGTTCATTGTACATTGTACACTATTCCTTATCTTAGTCCTGTTTGTGACATCGTATCGAAAATAAACTCCATGAATTCTATAATCTGGTTGGTCATCCACGGCCCGACTGCGAGCAGCGCGAGCGTAATCGCAACGGCTTTGGGCACAAAGGTCAGCGTCTGCTCCTGAACCTGCGTCGCCGCCTGCAAAACAGCGACAGTAAGCCCGATAAGCATAGCAAGCAACAGCATCGGCAGCGCCAGCGAAAACGCAATGCCGATTGCCCTCGTGAATATGTCCATTACAAGTTCAGGGGTCATAACTACCTCAATTAACAATTGACAATTGACAATGTACAATTGTTGTGTTCGCTTCGCGAACGATTTTTAATCCGCCGCTGCAGGCGGCTCTTTAATTGTACATTGTTCATTGTACATTGTTCATTGTTTATTGTACACTGTTTAATCCCGTCAGAGATTAAACGAAGCCGCGATACTGCCCACTAACATCTGCCAGCCGTCGACAAGCACGAACAGCATAAGCTTAAACGGCATTGAAATCATCGCCGGCGGGAGCATCATCATACCCATAGACATCAGCGTGCTCGCCACAACTATATCAATAATCAAAAACGGCACAAAAAGCATGAAGCCCATCTGAAACGCTCTTGACAATTCGCTTATCATAAACGCGGGAATCGCAACCTCGAACCCAATCTGCTCATAAAACGCGTCAAGGTCTTCCTCGGTGGTGTTAACGTCTATCTCAATCTGAATATCCGTACCGAAAGTATCGGACGTATATATGGTTGCGTCCGCCAGATTAAGGAAAAAAGCCATCGTGCTTCTTGATGTCTGCCGCAGCATAAAGACCTTTAAAGGCCCGCCCGCCCGCTCTACAGCCTCCCATGTGGTGATTTCACCGTCGGCATAAGGCTGATAGGCGACTTGATTGATTTGCACAAATACGGGCCACATCAGAAACATCGTAAGAAACAGCGCGAGAGAAATAACAACCTGGTTGGGCGGGGTCTGCTGCGTCTGCATAGCGTTGCGCAGAAAGCTCATGACGATGACAATCCGCGTAAAGCACGTCATCATCAGAAGTATTGACGGTGCGATTGAAATGATGGTTATTAATAATAGTATCTCAAGAGGCTGCGAAGCGTCTACGCCTATGAGGTCGTAGAGGGCGCTGGTTTCTGGGGCGAGAGCGGCGCCCGGGTTCGCCGCGTCCACAGCTTCGGGAGAGGTGTTTATATTAACTTCCGGCGCGGGTACGAAAGGCTCAGTGTCCGCCGCTATTGCGTTTAAACTGAAAACGACGGAAAATAACGCCGCTGTCAAGGTAAGAGACGCGATAAAACGGATAAAGAGAATCCTCTCTTTCTTTACATGCTTAATTATCCGGTTCAACGGTGTTTTCCTCCCCCTCGGGTTTTCTTTCCGTCTTTTTATTAGGATTTATGAAGTTGGTTAATATATCGGAAAACTTAATGCCAGGCGGCTTGTCCGCATTTTCGCCGGCCGGACCGAAATACTCCTCCTCATGAATATCTAAATCGCACAGCTTTTCGATTCTTCCCGCGCTTACGCCCATCAGCATAAGCCTCCCGCTCACGCTGACGACAAGCAGCGAAGAATCTCTGCCCGTGTTCGCCCTGTCAATGATTCGCAGCTTGTTGCCGCTTGCAACTGCCTGCATTTTTCCTACTTTCCGCAGCATCCAGAACATAAAGAAGATGAGCCCTATTATGCCTGTGAGGGAAAGTATGAGCCTTATCCATTCCATAAAATCTCCCCGTCCAACAATGAATAATTAACAGTGAAATAATTAATAACTGCGGCGCCGCTTCGCAGCGTTTACAATTATATGTAATTATTCCTTATTACTTATTCATTATTAATTGTTTTACCCGAGGATTTTAGAAACAGTCTGCAGGATTCTGTCCGGCTTGAAAGGCTTCACGATAAAGTCAAGCGCGCCGAGCTTTATAGCCTCGACAACCATTGCCTCCTGCCCCATCGCCGAGCACATAATAACCTTCGCCTCGGGGTGTTTGCCTTTGATTTCGGCGAGCGCCTCGATTCCGGTTTTGTTGGGCATGGTGATGTCCATGACTACGAGGTCGGGCTTTTCCGCCTCATAGACCTGCACGGCGATTTCGCCGTCAGCCGCTTCAAGAATAGAAGTGTAGCCATTCTTTGTCAGTGTGTCCTTTATGAGCATTCTCATAAAAGCCGCGTCGTCTACAAGTAGAATTTTCTTGTCCATGTGTGAATTACTCCTTACCTAATGAATCCATTTTTTAAATAACTTTAATAATTATTGCTGATTATTGAAAATTATGTTTGTGTAAATTTATTTTTTGTATAATTTTATTTTACATTCTTATTCTTTTCCGAGCGAGTCCATAAACTTAGACTTCAGGATTTCAGTGATTCTGACCGCGAAGTTGTCGTCTATAACCACAACGTCCCCTCTTGCTATCAGATTGCCGTTGACAACTACGTCTACGGGCGCGCCCGCCTGCCTTTCAAGTTCGATGATTGTGCCCTGAGTGAAGTCGAGTATTTCCTTGACCTTGCGTTTTGCCGTGCCTATTTCCACGGAAATCTGCAGCGGCACGCCCATGAGAAGCTGCAAATTGTCGCCCTGGTCTCCCGCCACGCTGAACTGCGGTGCTTCAAACTGGTGAAGCTGAGCGTTTTGTATGTTAATGGGAGGTCCTGCCATAGGATATCCTCCGTAACCGTAAGCCGGCGGCGGATAGCCGTAACCGGGCGGACTTCCCATCGGCATCTGCATAGGCATTGCGCCAGCCGCTTGCGGCATGGCATATTGCGGCTGCATTTGCTGCTGCATCATCGGCTGCTGCACAGGTTGTGCTGCCGCGGGCGCAGCAGCGGGAGCAGGTGCCGCCGGAGCAGGCGCCGGAGCGGGTGCCGGCTCGGGCTCGGGTTCCGGTTCGGGATTCATCATCTTTTCACAGATAATCTGCGCCAAATCTGCGCTCATGACCGAAACAAACTCTGATTTTATTACGCCCTCTATAGTGATGTCAAAGGTGATTGCTATAACTTCTTCGTCCGTATCGTAATCATGAACCTCTGATAACTTGATTTCATTCATTATATACGGCGTGGGTACCGAAATATCCACGTGCATACCGAGAAAATTCGACAATGCGGTTGCGGAGGAGCCCATCATCTGGTTCATAACCTCGCTGACTGCGCTGATGTTCAGCTCGTCAAACTCGAAGTCGGGCGTTACCTCCAGCGGCTGACCCATGAGCTGGTTTAGGATAAGCTGTACGTCGTCCTGCCTCAGAATCATCATGTTGGTGCCGGAAATGCCTTTGATGTAGACGATTTTTACGCAGATTGCAGGCTCGAGGGATTCTTTGCGGAGCTCTGCGGCCTTTTGCACGGATACGCGGGGCGTGGTAATCCATACCTTGGCGTTCAGCAATTCGGATGCGGCTGTCGCGGCGTTGCCCATGCTTATGTTCATGACTTCCGCTATTGCATCTTTTTGCAAATCCGTAAATTCAATTACAGCCATATTATGCGTTATCCTTTCTCTTCAGCTGATTGTCAATTGTCAGTCATATTTCCATGCTGAAGATGTTTTCTATTTTTACTGCCTTTTTGTTATTAAATACGCCCATCTTACCGTCGAACCACTTCTTGCCTCCGACATTGAGGACAATGTTGCTGTCTATGTTCTTTCCGAGCGGTATGATGTCCCCCTGCTGTAATCGAAGTACGTCCAGCATGTCAAGGTCAACCTCTCCGAGCACGGCTTTTATGTCGAGCGCGGTATGGGTAACGCCGTCAAGTATGTTTGTTTTGCGCTCTTTTTCTCTGCTCGCGTCGATTTTACGACCCGTGCGCGTTTGCCGCGTGGTATACTTCTGCATGATTCCCTCAAGACCGATGGCGGGCATACATATGGTTATCAGCGCCTTGGTTTCAATAACCATTATTTCCAGCATGACGATTATCATGGTGTCGTCGTGCCCCATCGCTGAAATGACCCTCGCGTTGGTTTCCATATTTTCAAGCACGGGCTCCAGCTCCACGTAACTCGCCCACGGCTCTTTCATGAGCCCGAGGAAATTCCGGATTAGGTTTTCCATGATGGACACTTCTATTTCGGTGAACTCGCGTTCGCCGGTGTCCAGATGCTCCCCCTTGCCGCCTAGCAGCCTGTCTATCATGATATATGTCAAAGTGTTCGATAACTGCACGATTAAGTTCAGGTCCTCGACCTCGTCGTCCTGGATTTTGAGCTCCGCCATTCCCATCATGACGTAGTCGGGCAACGCGTTGTTGAACTCGAAATATTTCTGCTCCTCCACAGACACGAGCGAGACCTTGCAGTAAAGACGTAATAGTCCTGTTAAATAGGAAGAAAGTAATCTTGAGTAGTTATCAAAAATGCTGTCTAAAGTTTTTATGCGCTCTTTCGTGAACTTCTTGGGCGAACGGAAGTCATACTCCTTGACCTCGGGCGCCTTTTCGACCTCCGCGACTATAGGCTCCCCTGCGCTCGCGTTGCTTAGCATGGCGTCTATTTGTTCTTGTGTTAATACGTCCGCCAAACTAAACACCAACTTTCACAATTGACAATTGACAATGTACAATTGACAATTAAAATATAATTAATAAATTGAAATCTTCTTATAATGACTGTTAATCGTCAATTGTCAATTCTTCATTGTCAATTGTTTCGTCGCCGTTACCATTTCCGTTAGTGCTTGTGTCATACGGAGAGGCGAAGTCTGTATCCCTCACGGTTGTGAAGCCGCCGGGCGCAGGCCCTACCGCCATTCCTCCATGTCCTGCCTGCGGCACGTCGCCTCTGTTCCCGTACCTTTCGGTAAGGTCGCCCAAAATTCCCGCGACTACGGTTTCTATAGGCGTTCCTGCGGGCTCCATGACTTCTCCCACGGCGTCCACGTCAAACAGGGGGCTGTTAAAGTCATATCTCGTTATATCATCAACGAAGCGGTTTTCCTCTTCGGTAAGGTCGTTACGGTTAATTATAATTTCAACGCGGCGGTTGCTGGCGCGTCCTGCGGCCGTGCTGTTGTCCGCCGTAGGCGAATACTGCGCGAAGCCCTCGACTATGAACTTCTCGCTCGTTACCATTTGGTTCACGCGGTCAAGGTGCTTTACCACCGTTGACGCTCTCATCGCGGACAAATCCCAGTCGTCCATGCCCACGCCCGCAATGCCTATGTCGGCGGTATGTCCCTGAACCTGCACGGAGCGTATCCATTCCTGCACGATTCTTATGGACGGCGTAATCACGTCGAGCACGTGCCTGCCCGCGCTGTTCAGCGCGTAGCTGTCCCCGTCAAACACGACGTCGCCGTCGAGAACAACGCGGATAAGCCCCGGTCTTGAGTAAATCTGAACACCCGTCAGGCCCTCTTCGTCTATTATATCGGCAAGCTGATTATAAAGCGCGTCAAAGGCGCTGGGCTGGTTTGTTCTGCCCGGGGGGTTGCCGTCTTCATCGCCCGGTTCCTGCGGAGGAATGTCGGAGTTCGCGATATCTCCGCTCGGGTCGAGCGGCGGCTCGGGCGGTCTGCCGACTATAATATTTACATATCTGCCCGTGGTGTTGAATGACTGCAGTATGTACTGAAACCTCGCCTCTTCCTGGTTGGAAGCCGAATAAAGCATTACGAAAAAGCAGAACAGCAGCGTAACCATGTCCGCATACGTCGCCATCCAGTCGTCAAGACCTTTTTTAATAATCGGGCCTTTCTTTTTCTTTGCCATGGCTTCCCCCTTTCAATAAATATACCAATGAAAGCAAGGTTGCTTTCATTATAACATAATCGCAGATTATGTTTCAATGTTCTCGGGTACCCGTTCGAAAATTTATTTTCGATAACGGGTGAGGTTATTATAACATGATTCCAATCGCCCGCGGCGATTGCGGCGGTAAAACCGCCTGCGGCGCATCTGCGCCGAATCATTGCTGAAATAAAAATGCTGTTTCGGCAATGCCGAAACCCGCCCGTATGCGGGCGGCAAGCGTAAACGCTTGCAATGGCATTTTTATTATAACATATTGCAACAAAAATTGCAATTGTAATTTTTGTTAAATTTATTTTAATTACTTGTCTTTTCCTTTATCGGCACCGCCCCTTCCTGTCCGCGGAAGCATGAATTCTAATTTTTCCTGGATAAAACGCGGGTTACTGCCGCTTGCAATCGCCATTACGCCCTCTATTATTATATTCATGCAAAGCTCCTCGTTACCGTGGGCGCTGCGGAGCGCGCTTTCGAGCGGCGCACAGACTACGTTCGACATTACCGAGCCGTACAGCGTGGTGATAACCGCGGTCGCCATCTTGGTTCCCATTGCTCCCGGGTCCTCGCCCATTACCTGAAGCATTGATACAAGCCCTACAACCGTACCCATCATACCGAACGCGGGCCCGAAAGTAACGCCCTTAGCAAAGAAGTCCGCGCCCTTTTGGTGGCGTTCCGCGGTGTGGTCAACCGCGCTCTCGAGCATTTCGCGTACCTTGTCGGGGTCGTTGGCGTCAACTATGAGCATGAGTGCCTGCTTCATGAACGGGTCTTTGGCGTTGTTTGCACTTTCCTCAAGTGCGAGCAGCCCCTTGCTTCTTGCGATTGTCGCGTATTCCACGAGTTCTTTTATGTACAGCGCAGGGTCGAATTTCGGCGGGAATATCGCGAACTTGAAGTATTTCCCTACGCTTTTCAGCTGTGAGGGTGAAATCGTCGCAAGCATCGCAAAAATCGAACCCACCACAACTATGAATACGGAAGCGGCATCTGCGAACCAGATGAGCTCGCCGGCAATCAGTATGGATACAACAATCGCCGCAAACGAGCCTATCCAACCAATAATAATGGTAATATTCAAAACTAACCTCCGATTTTAAATGCACAATGTACAGTGTACAATGTACAATTATTGTGTCGCTTCGCGACAGTTTCTATGTACCGTCCGCTTTGCGGACTCCACAATTGTTCATTGTTCATTGTTCATTGTTCGTCAGCCTGCGCCGCGACAGGCGGCGAAACTCTATAGTTTTTTTCATTATCTCATCGAGCGTTTCGGCGACGATATAGGTGTGTCCGTTATTCATGAGTATAATGGTGTCGGGCGTTTCATACGCCGTTTCTATAAGCGCCTCGTTTATAAGGATTTGCTTGCCGTCAAGTTTAGTTAAAACAATCATATTTTCAGCACGTCCTCTTTTCACGAAATCTCTTTAAAACAGCGTTTTCCCCGCTTCACTAAGATTTTACCGCATGCCTTTCAGCACGTCCTCTTTTCACGAAATCTTTTTAAAACAGCGTTTTCCCCGCTTCACTAAGATTTTATTACAAGCCTTTATGCTTGTCCTCTATATTTTGCTTGTGTGCGGGGACATCAGTCCCCGCGTCACAAGCCTGATTATTAAATAGTACTCTTACAACCGTTATTAATTCTCAATTCCGACTTTCAAAATTAACTTATAAAGTTAATCAAATCGTCAAGTTTTAACGCTTAAGGTTAATCAGTTCTTCCAGCATGGTATCGGAAACGGTGATAATCCTCGAGTTCGCCTGGAATCCCCTCTGCGTGACAATCATGTTTGAGAATTCTTCGGAAAGGTCGACGTTCGCCATTTCGAGCGCGCCGGAAACCACTTCGCCCGCGCCGTCGTCGCCCGGGACTTTAACTTCCGGAGGGCCCGAGGACAGCGACTCTTTGAAGTACGACGTGCCGAACTGCTGCAAACCGTTCACGTTCTGGAAGATGGCAAGGTCGATGCGCCCGAGCAGGAGTCTGCCGTGAACAGCGTGTTCGCCGTAGATTACACCGCCGGAGTCGATGAAGACGAGGTCAAGGTCGCGGACCGACTGCGGCCCCGCCCAGCGGCCGTTCTCCATTACAACCGTGCTCATGGACTGGATTACCGAGCGGTAGAAGTTATCCTGCCCGCCGTTGAGCCCGATTCTTCTGGGTAACGTGCCAATCACGTCTGCGAGCTGCTGCCCTGCGGGAGGCGTAACGTCGCCCGAAACGAGAAGTTTGCGGTTAGCGTTGCCGGATTCCTCGTCCCATGTTCCGTCGGCGAGCCTTGTCATGCCTGCCGCCGCGTTGATGGCGTCCTGAATCATTTGGTTGGTGACTTCCACGCCCTCTTTAACGGTGATGGTGAGTATATTCTGCGCCCATTGTGCGCGGACTGCGGGCGCGTCTGCGTTATTGGTGGTTCTCATGCTTATTTCAAACGCGTTGGCTGCGAGCCCGGGTGTGAACGCCGTAAACGTCAGCCTGCCCGCCGTGCCGAAGTTGAAGAAGTTGGAAGCGGGAATCGCCTGCGTGCTTGACGGGACGCTGCTGAAATCGATATTTAAGGGGAGCACGCCCTCGCCGGGGTCAATGCCGCCCGCCTGAATCGCCGCGTTCACAGCCTCCTGGAAGCCGTTGGGGTTTCTGTAGGTAACTGCGGGGGATTCGAGAGCGACAGCGAGGTCGAGGGGCGCTTCGGGAGGGTCAGCGGCAGCGCGCCTGTTATTCTCCGCTATAATCGCTTCGTTGGCTCTGGTAATAATTGCGTTTGCCGCTAAAATCGCCGCATGAACGTCAGCCATATTTGCGCCGGCAGCAACCGTTAAGGGTGCAAGCGCATCGATAGGAGTCTGATTATAATCTGCGATGGCTCCGACAGCTGCTGCTATTGCGGTGTTCGCGTCGGTAATCGCGGTATTTGCCGCTGCGATTGCCGCTTCTAAGTCATCGTCGTCTATCGGAAGCGTGGCAATCGAGTAGGGGTAATAGTCAAAGTCCTGCGTGAGGTCCATTTGAATTGTAAGCACCGAGCCGTTCATGGTGGCAAAAGGCACTAAGCTATGCGTGATGTTGAGCGCGATGTTGCCGTTAGGGCCGTAGCCGGACGCGCTGAACCTGATTTCATATTCCTGTCCGTTGAAAGTGACGGTTCTGTTGGAGCTTGCCTCCTCGTTCATGACGTCGGGGATGAAGAAGTTGATTCTCTGGCTGCCGGGGCCCATGCCTGTCGGGTCGCCCGATATGCCGAGGACAACGTAACCGTTGGAGTCAACAAGATTTCCTGCGTTGTCCACATTGAAGACGCCGTTTCTGGTGTAGTAGATGTTTCCCGCCGCGTCCATAACCTGGAAGAAGCCCTCGCCCTTAATCGCACAGTCATAGACGCTGTCCGAGAAAGTGAAGCCCGACTGGGTCATGACCTTGTCGATGGAGCCGAGCGCAAGACCGTAACCGATTTGACGGGGGTTTGTGCCGCCGGATACGTTGTCACCGCTGGACGCGAAAGAACGCGTCTGATAGAAAACGTCCCTGAATGTAACGGTGTTTGCCTTGTAGCCCATGGTGTTTACGTTTGCGATGTTGTTACCGATAACGTCCATGCGTACGGTATGGTTTTTAAGTCCGGAAACGCCGGAAAAAAGCGATTTCATCATAACGATAAATCCTTTCTCATGCGCCGGCGACGGACAATTGACAATTTATAATTGACAATTGACAATGAATTCTGTCTATCAGTCGGTCAAGACAGAGAACATTTCCCGTTAGGGACCATGTTGAAATTCGCGTCGCGGCTGTTATTAAATTTTAATTTTACATAATTACTGTAGAATCAATGTTTGTGAATACGTTGCCCTTGAGCTCCTCCATCTCCATGGTGGTGATTACCTTGTTGTTGGGTACATTGACTATGAACGCCGTCGTGTCGACTAAGATTAGAGTATCGTTGCTCCCCTTTTCAGCGGCTACCCTAACGCCCTCGTTCAGCCTTTCGAGCTTGCCGTTCTCATCAATGTCAACGTTCCTGCTGTCAAGCCGTCTGATTGCATGACCGGAAAACTCAATCGCGCTGGTCTTCTCAAGCTTCTGCTTTAATGCGTCCGCGAAGCTCTGACCCTGCTCGTTGGTCTGCGGAGCTGCGGGAGCATTTGGTAATTGCGTTTCCTGCGGTCTGTTTATGCTTATTTGCTGATTCCGCGTTTTAAGAAAATCGTTTAACAGCATCCGTTAATACCTCCTCCCTGTCTTATACAGTAAATATAAGCTTTTGTTTTTATCCCGAACAGGATTTTATTGTCAGGTGAAAGCTCCTGTACTTGCATTAATAAATAAGCTGATTTAACTGCTCGGTGTAATCCTTGAGGTTTGAAGTTGAGCTATACCCTGTTTGGGCGGGTTCTTCCGGTTCCTTGGGCTCTTCGGGTTCTTTCGGCTTCGGTGCTTCCGCTGAGCCCTCGCCCGTCCAGTTCTCGTCTTCACCGGGCCCCTGCGCTTGTGCGGATTCCACTCTGATTACGCTTGAGAGCGGGTACGCCAAATCGTCAATAATTATGCTGATTTCGTTGTCCTTTACTTCAAAGCGTGCAACGATGCCTGTTTCGGTGATTCTGATTCCCGCTTCGTTTCTTCCGACTACCGTGACTTTCATGCCTATGAGGCTTGCCGCGTATGCTCCCTCATTGCCTGTAATCGTATACGGGTTTTGCGTGGGCAGGATTTCCATTATGTTTGAGAGCGGGTAGTCCTTGCCGTTGACCTTGATGTTAAATTCTCCGTCGGTGACGCTCATCGAGGTAACGATTCCGCTTTCAAACTTGAATCCCTTACCGTCCGTTACGGGCACTGTTACGGTCTTGCCCACCAGCGACTGCGCATAGTTTGCGTTTTGGTAGTAGAGTGCGTCCTGCTGCGCTTTGAGCGCCGTGAAGTTCGCAAGGTTCGAGATGAAGTCGGTGTTGCTCATCGGCTCGAGCGGGTCCTGGTTGCCCATTTCCGCCATCAGCAGATTGAAGAAGTTCTCCATCGAGAACGCGTCTTTGTCCTGCTTGGTAAAATACTTCGCGTATCTCTCCCTGTTCTCGGCGATGCTTTGTGTGCTGTTTACAGCCATTTTTTCACCATGTCCTTTCTGCACGAGCGGAGAATAAAAAGTTTCGTTTTCCCCGATTCAGTATCGGATGTTTTCAAACTTAAATCTCCTTGTCATGCCAATTTGCTAACTCGCTCGCAGCAGTTCCGCGAAACTGATTCCCTGCTCTTCTTCACCATCGTCATGAGAATCGTCCTGCTCCTGCTCGCCGCGGCTGCCGTCCCGGTTCTCGCGCTGCTCGCTGTAGTCGGGCTTGCTTTCCGAAGCCTCGGTGTTCACGATAAAGCTTTCGAGTTTAGCGTCGCTTCTTTCGAGCGCCAGACTGATTCTGTCGGCTGAGTTTTGCAGAAGTTGTGCGGTTGTTGCTTTCTCCGCCGTAATTTCAACTGCCGTTCCCGTCGCTTGAATCACAATCCTGACTGCGATTTTACCGAGCTCTGCGGGGTTCAGAACCATCTCAAATGTAGTCGTGCCGCCGCCTGCTGTGGTAATCCTTGCCAGAACTTGCTCAGCAACCTGCGTTACTGTGCTTTGAGGCAGCTCGGCTTTTTCGGGGATTATGAGCTTCTGCTCGAAGCCTGCTGTTTGGGCAGCCTGCATTGTTTCGGGGTTTTTAGGAGCTTCGGAAGCTTTCGGCGGTTCGGCTGCTTTCGCTTTTTCTGTAGTTTCAGCACTCTTCGGGATTTCTGCTTTTTCCGGCTTTTCCGTCTGCTCCGGATTCTGCGCCTTGAACTTCCCGAGCAGTTCGCTGAGCTCTTCCGGCTTCTGCTGAATAACCACGTGCGCCTTTTGAAGCGTTTCCCATGCTTTAAGCGTTTCCTCGGGCTTTTCCGCCTCGGCTGTCAGCTCCGCGCTTTTGCCGCTTTCAACGGCGAACTTGACTTCGCCTGCCTTTTCAAGAAGCTCTTTTGCTTCCTGCGTCATTTGCGTTGCCGCTTGCTTCTCCGTGTTCACAGGTTCCGCGGGTTTTTCCGCCGGTTCTTCGCTTATAATGGGAGCCGCTGTAAAATTTGCTTCGGGAAGTTCTGCCGCTGCAGCCTGTATGTTCATCTCAGCTTTCACCGTTGTAAAATAACTTTCAATAAGCTCCGGCTGTGCCGCTTCGGAAGTTGCAGCTGTTTGCGGTATTTCGGGTTTTACATACTCCGGCGGTTCGGATTTTACGGGCTCCGGCGTTTGTGATTTCACGGGCTCCTGAGCTTCGGGCTTCGCGGGTTCCGGCGGCTCGGCTTTTGCGGGAGCTTCCGGGACTTGCGAGGTTTGCGGGATTTGCGCCTTTTCCGAAAGCTTGGGATTCTCGGCAAGTTCCGACTTTTCGGGTTGCGGGAATTCCGGTGCTTCGGGCAGCTCGGGAGCGTGCGCCTGCGGCTTCACAGCGATTTCGATTTCAGCCATCTTCGGCTGCTCGTCGATTACGACCGGACTCGCTATATTAATCAGGCAGCTCGTAAGTATTTGCTCTTCTTCGCTGTAGTTCCGCTTCGGGGTGAACTCGGGAACTTCGGGGTTTATGAGCGGCTTTTCCGGTACATAACCCGCTCCCTGCTGCTCCAGCTCGGAAACCGCCAGTTTAACGTGCTCGCAGAAGCTTTCCTGTGTGAATCCGCCCGCCTGTATTTCGCCGAAATCTGCGGTATACGCGGTGATACCTGCTCCATTGCAAACAATCATATCATACACCTCCTTTCTGTATGAATTTTAATATATATTAAGTCTAAATCAGACTTAATAACGTAATCCAAAAACATAAATGGCAAAATCGGTGCATAAATACCCACCTTCTCTTGATTATACACAAAAAATGCCCAAATGTCAATAATTACTCGCTCTTTTTACAAATTTTATATAATTTTTTGTCGGATTTTCAGCTCTTTTGCTTCCTGAAGTCCGCGTTAGTCATGAACTCGTCTATAAACAGCTCGGTTTCCTTGAGCTCCAGCGCGCGGTATTCCTCAAGCTGGTTCTCCTCGAGCTTCTCGAGAGAGGCGACTTCCTTCTGCAGCTCCAGTACAACCCCAAGCTGCCGCGCAATCTCGTCCTCCTTGCGCACAATTTCGATTTGCTTGAGCGACGCGTCCTGCTTGCGCGAGGTGATGAATCTCTTACGAACCGCTATATCGACCGGCGTTATGCCTGTGATTAGCTTATCGGCGAGTTCGGCGTTCTTCTCGGTGATGTTCGCGAAAATTTCCTGAAGCTGTTCGTTTAGAACAACAAGCTCCCTCCGCAGAATCCCGAGGTTGTTCTTTTCGGCTTCAAGCATGCGCTCTTTGTAATGTTTTAGTTTTGCTAATGAGAACTCGAATCTTTTCATTATTGCATATACCTGACATTTGCAAGGCGCTATACCCTACACGATAACACTTTCCAATAATTTCACAGTTTCGTCCAAGTCAAATGACTCCTTTATTCTTTGCGTGAGGAAGCCGTTGATTGCGTTAATCTTACCGATTGCTTCGTCCAGCGCGGGATTCGTTCCCGACTTATACGCACCGATGGCAATAAGGTCGGAGTTCGCTTCATAAAGCGCGAGCAGGTTGCGCAGCCTGTTCGCCAAGTCCTGGTGCTCCTGCGGCGTTACGAGCACCATAAGGCGCGAAACACTGTTCAGTATATCTATTGCCGGATAATGGTTCCTTGCCGCTATTTTCCGCGACAAGACTATATGCCCGTCTATGATTCCGCGCACCGTGTCGGCTATGGGCTCGTTGGTATCGTCGCCCTCTACGAGCACCGCGTAGATGCCCGTGATACTGCCTTTTTCAAAGCAGCCCGCCCGTTCTAAAAGCTTCGGCAGCGCCGAGTAAATCGACGGCGTGTACCCTCTTGCAATAGGCGGCTCGCCTATTGACAGCCCTACTTCACGCTGCGCCATCGCGAAACGTGTAAGATTATCCATCATCAGCAGTACATCCTTACCCTGCCTCATAAAATATTCGGCGATTGCGGTCGCGGTCAGCGGGCATTTGTTGCGCATCATTGCAGGCTGGTCGCCCGTCGCGACTACAACGACAGAACGAGCCATGCCCTCGTCGCCGAGGTCGTTTTCTATAAACTCGCGTACCTCGCGTCCGCGCTCCCCTACAAGCGCGATTACGTTCAGGTCGGCTTTGACTTTTCTTGCCACCATGCCCATCAGCGTGGACTTTCCCACTCCCGAGCCCGCGAAAATTCCGATTCTCTGCCCTTTTCCGAGCGTCATGACGCCGTCAATGGCTTTAACCCCAAGTTCAATCGGCTCTGCGATTTTCGGGCGGGTGAGGGGGTTTACAGGTATACCGGAAATAGGCATGACGCCCGTATATTCGATTTCCGGCTTGCCGTCCAGCGGCTGACCGATTGCGTCGATTATGCGCCCGATTAGATTCCCGCCGGTTTTTACCATCAGCTTTTCACCCGTATTGTCAACAATACTGCCCGGGCCTATTCCCTCGATGTCGGTATAAGGCATGAGCAGTACGTTTTCGGAATTGAACCCGACTACTTCCGCAAAAACATGGCTTTGCATATCCTTATTGAAAATACGGCAAACGTCGCCTATGTTACAGGTCGGTCCGCTTGCCTCTATTGTCATTCCGATTATTTTTTCAATCTTACCCATATTACGGTAGGATTCGTAAGTTTTGAGTTCCTTGCTGAAGCCTTGTAAATCCATTATTCAACTTCTTCTGCAATCATTTTTTCTACGTACGCCACATCTTCTGCTTCCATAGCGACTTTCATTTTCGTGACTAATTGATTTAAACCCGCAACTTTCGTTCCGGCTTTATCGTTTTGCTTTTTAAGCATTAAAATTTCATACAATGCGGTCTTTTGTGTAGCTCTGATTTCAATACTGCTTGCCATAATTTTTACCAAGTCCTTTCTTCACAAATGCGGTATGAAAACATTGTTTCCCCAGATTCAACAGCTTCTGTTTACAAACTTTTTGTATTTCTACCCGTCTTCCGTTTTATCCCTGAACTTCCCCTTGCCGAGCTTTTCAATCATCATAAGCTGAGTCGCCACGCCCGCGTCGGTGATTTCGCTGCCGTTGTCGAGAATAAGCGTTCCCTCGGGCGCGTCCTTAACTATTTCAAACTCGATATGCTGCGTTTCGCGGAAGATTTCGCGCATGATGTCGAGCCCCGCCGCCCCGCACTGCTCGGTGTCGAGCTTGGACAGCGTTATCTTCACATACTCGGAATTGCGGAAGCCTTTTGCGGCTTCGCGCAGCATTTTTTCAATTACCGTCTTGTCTTTTTGCTTCAAACTGTCTACAGTGATTTTATTGGCTATAGTAAATATAGTATCGAAAAGACGGTTCTCATATTCCTTAAAAAATCTCTCGCGCTCGCCGTCAAGCGCTCCAAGCATACTCACCAGCTCCGCGAGCGTATCCTTGCACTTTCCGTGCGCCTTTGCATAGCCCTCCGCGTAGCCTTTTTCACTGCCCTCGCCGTAGCCTTTGTCATAGCCGTCCCTGTAACCTTGCTCCTCGGAGGTTCTGCGCTTTTCCGCACATTCCTGCTCGTTTTTTGCGTAGAGCTTGCGAATGTCGTTTTCTGTTGTTTCGATGAGCCTCTGCGCCCATTCCTGCGCGTCGAACCGCGCTTTCTCGCCCTCGGAGATATACTGCTGGCGGAGCGCGTCGTATTCGCGTATGATTTCCTTGCGGAGTATAAGCTGTTCCTGCGCGTTTAAAGGCTGCTCGGGTTCTTCGTTTACCGCCTCCGAAAGGGGCGCTGCCTGCTGCGCAGACCCCGCGCCCGGCTTAACGCCCGGACGCAGCATAGGCTTCGCCGCCGGCGTATCGCCGGTGACAATACCGGCTTCGCCGGAAGCCTCTCCCGCAACATGCCTCATAGCTTTATTCCCGCCGGCAGGATTCTCAACCGTATGCCCGGGAATAAAGACAAATTTACTGCCTTGTTGAAACATTAAATCACCAGTTTATATCAATTATATTAGCATCTCGTCGCCGCCGCCCTTGGAAATCGTCAGCACGCCGTCGTCCTCAAGCCGCCGTATAACTGCGACTATGCGCTGCTGCGCTTCCTCCACGTCGCGCATGCGGACGTTGTGCAGGTATTCGACGTCGGTCTGCAGGGATTCTCTTGCGCGCTGCGACATATTGCGGTATACCGAGTCCGCAACCTCCGTAGTCGAGCCCTTGATGGCGATTGCGAGGTCTTTGGGGTCGACTTCCTTGAGGAACGCCTGAACCGATATGTCGTCCAGCATGACGATGTCCTCGAACACGAACATCTTCTGCCGGATTTCGTCCGCTAATTTCGGGTCGCGCTGGGCGAGCTCGTCGAAGATTTGCTTCTCCGTGCCCCTGTCTACCGAGTTTAACACGTCTGCGATGTAATTTATACCGCCCACATCCATGCTTTCCGCACTGACAAGATTCGCGAATTTTTTCTCCAAAGTCTGCTCGATTGAACGCACGACATCGGGGGACGCCGCGTCCATCTTGGCGATTCTCTCAACTACCTCTATTCTCACGTCCTTGGACAGCTCCGACAGGATAGCCGAGGCCTGGTCGCTCCTTGCATAGGACAGAATAAGCGCAATCGTCTGCGGGTGTTCGTTTTGTACGATTGCGAGCAGGTTTTTATAGTCGGCTTTCCGCACGAAGCTGAACGCCTTGGTTTTAAGCTGCTTGGTAATCTTCTCGAACAGCGCCGCCGCCTGCTGCTGCCCGAAGGCTTTTTCAAGCACTTCGCGCGCATAGTCCACGCCGCCCTCAGAAATAACCTTCTGCGTGAGGCAAAGCTCATAGAAATCGTTAAGCACTTCCTCCACAACTTCCATCGGCCAGTAGTCGTTCTTTGCGACTTCAAGCGTCAGCTTTTCTATCTCATCGTCTGAAAAATTTTTGAATACCAAAGAGGCGTTTTCCGCGCCGATAGAAGACAGCACGAGTGACGCTTTCTGCATATTAGTAATAGTTCCGCCCTCAGCAGCAGGCATAATTCACACACCCCCTAATAATTCTATCTAATTGCCCATTGTTAGATTGTCAATTGTCAATTGTCAATTGTTAATTGTCCGTCACCCCTCGCGAATCCAGGTACGGATTAACTGCGCGACTATATCGGGATTAGTTTTAGCAAATTCACGGATTTCATTCTTGAGCAGCGCGTCGCGGGTTTCGCCCTCGCCCGTGCCGAGCAGGGACTGAAGCTTGATTTCCTCGCGCTCCTCATCGGGCGTGTCGGGCACTACATTATACCCGCCGAGGCTGAGGTCGTCGAAAGCGGGCGTCGCGCCAGCGCCCTGATAGGCGGCGGATTTCGCACGAATCAACCTTCTCTTCTTAGAGCCGCTGGACATGATTGCAAGCATGAAGAGTATGATGAGCAGCGCCCCGAGCGAGATGATGATGAATATAAGCATGTTTCTTACGGGCGATGTTTCCCTGTAGCCGATTTGCGGCTGAGGTGCTTCAAGCAGGAAGTTTGTCGGACGTACGCTTACATAAGCTACCTCCGTGCCCACTGTATTGGCGAGCAGTTCCCGCCATTCGTCGATTTGGTCCTGCGTAAGCACGCCCTCGTCAATCTGCACCGCCACGGATATAAAGTCAACGTCGAAACCGTTGGAGCTTGCAAATGTGTTGTATTCATTAACCAGGTACTGGATATGTTCCGAGCGCTCGAAATACATCTCGCCGCCCTCGTCCCCCGCCCATGTGGGGTAGTCGGGGGAGATGTCGGCGTTGACCGCCGCACCGACCAAACCGCCGTCCGCGTCTATTGCGTTCCAGGCGACCAGCCGTTCCTCAAAGTCCACCACGCCGTGCTGGAAGCCGTTTTCGTCAACATTGACGCCCTCATATTCGAGGGACTGCTTTTCCCATTCGCTGAAGTTGAGCCTTACGTTGACCGCTACGCGGAAATCCCGCACAGTACCCGCAAGCAGGTCTTCCACCGAAGCGCGCAGACGGTTCTCCATCGTTCTTTGGAACTCAAACTGCATATTCATTCTCTGCATTTCGAGCGCGAGGTTCGTTTCCGCGTTATTCGCGTCGTCCGCAATCAAAGTAATGCCGTCCTGGTTTTGTATTTTAAGGTTTTCTCTTGTAAGCTCGGGCACGGAAGATAATACCAGGTTATGTATGCCCTCGATTTGCGCCGAGGAAAGCCGCACGCCCTGGTGAATATCAAGCATCACCGACACCTGCGACCGCCGCCTGTCCACATTCATGACATAACGGTTCTGCTCCGGCATGGTCACGATAACCAATGCGTCTTTTATCGGCGTTAAGCTCCGCAGTGTCGCTCTGATATTCTGCTCTAACTGCTGTTTTTGTATCTCGCGCCTTTCGGCGTCGGTCGAGAACATTCCCACGCCGTCGTTCCATATGTTGTAATTGAAAGTGGATTTCGGGAAGCCCTGAATCGCGAGCTGCATGCGCGCATCGTCAACGGATTCCTTGGGCACGCTGACAGTTGCGCCGTCTATTTTCGCCTGTATGCCCAGGGTGCTGAGCGCGGACGTGATTTCGCTTATTTCCTCGGCGGAGACGCCGGTATACAGCACGTCGTAATCCGTGCGGGAACTCAGCGCAATAAGCACAATGACCGCCACAAGCATAGAAGCCGCAACGGCAAGCGTTATTATACGCGTGTTCTTGTTTGCGCCGCTCCATTTTTCCTTGACGGCGCCGCCGAATTTCTTAAGCCCCTCTTTTGCCTTGCCCATTTCTATGTACCCCTTTGACAATTAATAATGAACAATTAACAATGAACAATTGTTGTGCCGCTTTACGGCGGTTTTTTCATTATTCACTATTCATTAAATTGACATCTTTATTATTTCGTTATACGCTTCGAGCGCGACGTTTCTCGTGTTGACCAAAAGCTCGAGCGCAACCTGCGCCTTGGTCACGTTGCTTGAAATGCGCTCAAGGTCGTCAACGTTTCCGAGCATGAGGTCGAGCATATCCTGCGATTTCTGCGCCTGCGTGTCCGCCGCGCCGCCCATTATGCTCTTGAACACGTCGAGGAAGTTCGGCGCGTTTATGTTCAGCTCGTCTTTCTGTGCGTTTTGATTGCCGAGCAGATTACCGAGAGGCTGAATTTGCGAATTAATTTGATTAACCATGTTTTTTTATTAAGTCCTTTCTTCACAAAAGTGGAATGAAAACAACGTTTTCCCCGATTCAATTGTGTTTATTTTTAAACTTAATTCTCATTAAGTCCTTTCTTCACGAAAGTGGAATGAAAACAACGTTTTCCCCGATTCAATTGTGTTTATTTTCAAACTTATCTCCTTTGTTTATCGGTGTGCCGCGGCGTCACACCCTACCGTCCGATGGTCAGCGCGCGTGTCGCCATGTTTTTGAGTTCATCGAAAATTGTCAGATTTGCGTCGTATGAGCGGGTCGCGGCGAGCGCGTCTATCTGTTCCGTCGCGAGGTCTACGTTGGGCATATAATAATAGCCCTCCTCGTTTGCGTGGGGGTGCGAGGGGTCGTACACCGGCGTGAAAGGCGTCGGGTCTTCCGCAATCCGCATGACCTGAACGCCCGCCATCTGCCTTTCGCGGCGCTGGGCCATAGTCATTTCAAGTATGCTGCCGAAGTTCGGGTTCTTAACATAATTCTTGCCGGGCTGCATATTCTTGAAAGGTCTGTTCTCGCCGAACACTACAACCTGCCGCCTGTACGGGTCGCCGCTTGCCGTGCGGGTGTTCGAGGCGTTCGCAACGTTGTGCTGGATTACTTCAAGGCGAAGCCGCTGCGCCGCCATCGCCGAAACAGAAATATCCAAATAAGATAAAAAAGCCATATTTTTATTAAGTCCTTTCTTCACGGACGGGAAATGACATGCTTCGTTTTCCCCGGTTTTATATCAGTTATTTTCAAACTTTTATTAAGCCCTTTCTTCACGGGCGGGAAATAATATGCTTCGATTTCCCCGGTTTTATATCAGTTATTTTCAAACTTTTATTAAGCCCCTTCTTCACGGGCGGGAAATGATATGCTTCGTTTTCCCCGGTTTTATATCAGTTATTTTCAAACTTTTATTAAGCCCTTTCTTCACGGGCGGGAAATGACATGCTTCGTTTTCCCCGGTTTTATATCAGTTGTTTTCAAACTTTGCCTCAGATAAAGGTTTTATATAATTAAAATGCAGATTCGCGTGTGGCTTGCTAATAAAATCCATTGCCGCAGGCGGCACAACAATTGTCCATTGTTCATTGTTAATTGTTAATTGTTTAATTGCGCCTCATAGCGGTTCTTAACAGCTCAAACTCTGCGTTAAGCTGATTAATCAGCGCGTCGTAGCGGATTTTGTTTTTCGCGAACAGCGCCTGCTGCGTATCGTTGCAGACATTGTTGCCGTCGGGCTGCCCTTTTGTCTTCTCGTCTGTGTACATGGCTGTTCCTATATGCAGCTCTTTTCTGAACCTTTCGGTTTCCCTCATGTTAATCTTGTCGCGGAGAATCCCCTCGAAGTATAAGTACTTGGCTTTATAGCCGGGCGTGTCGCTGTTGGCTATGTTCTGACCGATAATGCGGTTGCTTTCCGCCATTACGCTTATGCCCTGCTCGACCACTCTGAAAGCAGCAGTATTAAACAATCCGCTCATACAAGCTAGTCCTCCTTCTGCATACAAATGCACATATAGAACATTATAACACAAGATATAGATAATTTCAACCTTTTTTCGTCAACTTTTTGATAAATTTTAAAATCTTTTTCGATATATTTCGTGCGTTTTCCTTTTTTTACATGCTGCGCAGATTTTTCATTTTATCGAAAGCCCGTCTGCGCCTTATAAAATCGGCTTCTTTATGTACGTACGGCTTTGGCTTCGGCGCGGTATTTAAGTTCTTTTTCGCATCTATAACGGCGGCGGTAATTTTTTCCATGTCCGAATTCGTAAAAACACGGGGAATTCTGACAAGCGTAAGACTCTTGAAGCCGTTATTATTATACCACCAGCTCGCAAACTCGGGGAAGCCGCCCGAAAGCTTGTAATTAAGCCGTTCGCTCGCGTCGCAGTACTCACGCAGCTGTTCGCCCTCGAGGTAGATTCTGCGCTTCTTTTCGCTGTGTCCGATTTTTTTTAAGGAGGACAAAGGAATCACATATAACTTGCGGCTGACAATCCGTTTTCCGCGGCTTATATAATCGCCGTCGTAACGGCTGAAAATCAGCGCCTTGTCTGCTATTTCAAAATAAGTATAGCGGGCGCCCCGCCTGACAAGTTTTTCCGTAATTATAAAAACAGCAAAAAATACCAGCGTTCCTGTTGCCGCGGCAGCGGTTATGCCGCGAAATGCAAGCAAATGATAGCCTTTTTCATAAAAGGCGCGGAAGTTGACAATCACTATAAGCACGGCAATCAGCGACGCCTGAAAAAGCGGCAGAAGCACAAGCCACAGAATATATCTGCGCCGTTTTATGTATCTCTCCGTATCACAGTGAAAAAAACGTGCCATGCTTTCATTAAGTCCTTTCTTCACGGGCGGGGAATGAAAACAACGTTTTCCCCGATTTGCGAGGATTTTGTTTCAAACTTTTCTTCTTCTTGTTTTTCAATTATACTACCTTTTTTCTATTTTGTACAGCTTTTTTAACTAAAAAACCGCTAAAGGCAGAAATTACATTTAATGTGAATGGCAAAATCGACAAAAATATGAGCAAATCTATTGATTTATTTTTTGTTTTATAGTATACTTTGAGAAAAGAGGTTTTTCATCTCATTTGCAAGGAGTTGTAGGCGTATGCCCGTGCTTGATAAAGTTCTGGATAAAAACAAAGTTGTTAAAATAGAAATCTGCACTTCCAAAGGGCGCGCCCTCTTGACTTTAACGAAGAATTTCACCTTTCCGCAGAGCGTGGTCAGAGAGGACGAACGCTTCAAGCCCAACGAAACGATTCTTATAAAAGGCAAAAACCTGCCCGTCTTCGCGCGTAACGCCAGCGTCGCCGTCATCGCTCACACAAGGGCAGGCGACAGGTTCAGTCTTCCGGGGCATATCGCGGTTTCGACCGAGTATCAGCTTAACATAACCCTGAATCAAGTAGAAGCGGAACTGATTCCCGACCGCCGCCGCTTTTATAAAATAGCGATGGAAATCCCCTGTGTTTTAACTTCAATCACGCGCGGAAAGAAGCATGTCGACGTTGACCCGCATATTCCTTTCATTATCCAGGATATTAACATAGGCGGAGTTTTTCTCGCAGCCGGCGAAATGGTCGAGCTGCAAAGGGACGACATGGCGGCTCTTGTCATAACCGAAGCGCTCGGGAACATGGAGTTCGTCGCCAAGGTTCTGCGGGTGGTAACCACGGACGAGGGGCAGATTAAAGGCTACGGCTGCAGCTTCCTTTTCATGAACGCAAGACAGGAAGAGGTCATCGCGAAATACATTAACCAGATTCAAATGAGACGGCGCGCGGAAGAGCTTGCGGAAGCCGCGGAAATCGTAGATGTAAGCAAATTTATTTAATAATTGACAATGACTGTTGATTAATACTCATTGTTTTAAGGAGTAGAAGGTTGAAAATAAATAATATTAATCCGGGGAAAACGAAACTTTTCATTCCTCGCCCGTGCAGAAAGGACATGGTTAAATTATGAAAATAGGATTGAAACCGCTGCTGAGCTTAGTTTTATTGGTAACGATTCTGATTCCGGCGGGTGTTGCGGTTTTCGTCGGCGTTTCGGCGACGGCGCGGCAAAACACAAATATCACCACGTCCGAGGTTCACGCGCTCAGTTATGCGCAGTCGGTCGGGCTTGACGTCATACTCGACGAGTGCATAACGGCGCTGAACTCCCTTGCGCAGTTTGAGGAAATAAGGCTTACTGCCGGCGGGAATTATAACGTTGTCCGTGACGAAGTCGCAGGTCTTTTTGACAGCGTGTCTGTTGTAAGCCCGCACCTGCTTAATATCATAGTGGTTGATTTGAGCGGCACTGTCCGTATCGATGCTTTCGAGAACGCCGGCGCGCATTTCGACGCTTTTAATGAGGCCGCGGGGCTTTCCAAAAACGAAATCACCATTTCCGATATAACAATAGCCGACCCGAACTACGGCGGCGAGAATACGTTCTACGTCCTTAGCCGCATAGACGAGGATGAGGTCGTTCTCGGTTACATCTGCATGGTATATTCTACTGAAATTTTCAAGAATTATCTGAAAACCCGCGAACTGTTTGAGGGCATCGGAATGTTTTTCCTGACAGACAGAAAAGGCACCGCTCTTTTCCTTAACGGAAGCCCCGTCACAAGAGCAGGGCAAATCGAATCGGCGGGCCTTACGGAAATAATAAATAACGCGACCTCCATAAGACGCGAGGTGGATTCGGGAATCATTGACTCCGGCAGCTACATCGGCGCATACGGCACAATCAACGGCAACAAAAACAATGTTTCTCACGGCTGGCTCTGGTACGGAGCTTATCCCGTGGCAGAAATCACGGCGGTTCCTTTCCCCGTGATTTTTGTGGTTTGCATGGTAGCGGTTATATCGCTGGTATTTATCGCGTTTGCGCTTATAATCATACGCCGCGTGACAGTTCCCCCTCACGACATTGTTTTAAAGATGCGTAAAATAAACGAGGGCGATATGGACGAGCGCCTTGCAGTCAAGGGCACGGACGAATACGCCTATATCTCGGACGCCTTCAACGAAATGCTGGACGAGGTTCTAATCAGCGGAGAAATGCACAGGACAATTTCTGCGCTTTCCGACAATATGTTATTCGAGTGGGACTTTAAAAGGGAAACGCTCTTCGTTTCCGACAACTTCAAGGAAATGTTCGAGGTTGAAACCGAGCGCGCAACGCTCATGAACGGCAGATTCATCGAATCCCTCATGGAAAAGGATGACGCAGAGCGCTACAAGGTCGATACAAACAAGCTGATGAGAAGCCTTGACTCCATGCACGGCGAGTATCAGGTCAGAACGAAAACAGGAAGCGTAATCTGGATTTCCGTGCGCTCGCACTGCGTGCTCGACCGCCTGGGCGAGCTGCTTAGAATCGTCGGCGTCGTTACCAACATCAACAGCGAAAAGCTGCTCTCCCTGCAGCTTTCCGAGCGCGCAAGCTACGATTTCCTTTCCGGGCTTTATAACAGAAACACTTTCATGCGGGAGCTGCAGTCTGAAATTACAAGAAGCGCAAGCAGCCGCGTGGGCGTTATATTCATAGACGTTGACGACTTCAAGTTTGTTAACGACACCTACGGGCACGACACGGGCGACGAAATCATCAAGACTGTAGCGAACATCATAAAGGATAAGCTCGGCAGCGCGGGGTTTGCGGGGCGCTTCGGCGGCGACGAGTTTGTCATGTGCGTGACAGAGGAGGAAACGCTGCATAATATCGACAAGCTGGCGACAGCCGTGCTGGAGCTGTTTGACAAGGGATACGAGGCAGTGAAATATAACACAACGCTTAAAATAAAGGCGAGCCTCGGCATAGCAATCGCCCCCGAACACGGCAGAGATAACGAGACGCTGCTCGCCGCCGCCGACGAGGCGATGTACTTTGTCAAGAAAAACGGCAAATGCAACTTCCATATTTATAATCCCGAGGACAGCGTTTTAACAGAGCTTATGCACTCAATATGACAATTAATAATGAATAGGGAATAAGGAATAATGATTTAAAAACCGTTCGCAAAGCGAACACCGTAATTATTCATTATTAATTATTAACTATTGATTCGGAGGAATTGTGGCTAAAATAATTGCAGTTACAAATCAAAAGGGCGGCGTGGGCAAGACGACGGTATGCGCGGGCATTTGCGGATGCCTGTCCGCTATGGGAAAGTCAGTCCTCGCCATTGACCTTGACCCGCAGGGGAACCTTAGCTTCTCCCTCGGCGCAGAGTCTGAGGACGCCTATACCATATATAATGTTTTCAAGGGCGAGGTTGACCTTTATGATGTAATCCGTCACACCGAAAGCTGCGACGTCGTCTGCTCGAACATTCTGCTTTCGGGCGCTGAGCTCGAGCTTACGTCAATAGGCAGAGAGCATATCCTCAAAGACCAGCTTGACCAGCTCGCCGCCGACTATGATTATGTCGTAATCGACACGCCGCCCGCGCTCTCTATTCTCACCATCAACGCCTATACCGCGGCAAACTGGCTCGTAATCCCGATGATTCCCGAAATACTGAGCCTGCAGGGGCTTTCGCAGCTCAAGGAAACCATCTTCGCAGTCAAGAAGTACTTCAACAACTCGCTTGAAGTACGCGGGATTCTGCTTAATCAATACAACCCGCGCCTTATTCTGACAAAAGAGGTCGAGGAGCTGTCAAGCCTTGTCGCAGAGCAGCTTGACACCGATGTGTTTGAAACAAAGATACTTAAAAGCGTGACGCTTGCCGAAGCCCCCGCGCACGGCAAAACCATTATTGACTACGCGCCGCGCTCGAAGTCGGCGGCTGAATTCAAGGATTTAACCTGCGAAATTCTCGGAATCGAAAAGCCCAAGCGGGTCGAGAAGAAGCTGGGACGCGGCAGGCCGCGCAAGTATCCGCGTCCGGAGGACATTATCAATTGACAATTGACAATTGACAATGAACAATTTAATAAACCTAAAGGTTTGCGTATTTATGCCGAGAAATAATAAAACGTCGAATGTACTAAAACTATTAAACTTAAAAGAATTACCGGCTGTTGATAATCCTCAGCCGGTTAAGGTTCTTCAAGAAACTGAGGTTCAACCTCCGCCGGAGGCTCGTCGGCGCAAAAATATTACAGGGCATATGAAGCTTGAAAAACTATCGGAGGAAGCCGCAGAAAACCCCGCGCTCAAAGCGATTGGCACAGGGCAGGAGGACGGCGGGCCCAGGTCTTTCACGCGCCCTGCGGCAGCCCTTGCGGAAAGACAAATCGTGAGTGTTCCTGTTCTGCTTATAACCGAACAGCTCGGCGCGGCTGTCGAGCGCTTCAACTCTTGCGCCTGCGACGAGTGTCTGCGGGGGATTACGGACAAGGCGTTGGACTTGATGCCGCCGATGTATGTGCGAGTGGTGAACGATAAGGACGAGAACGAGGTAAACCGGCTGATAAATGAGCGGCGGCCCGAGGCTATACGGGTGCTGGCTAAAATCTGTATCGCGGCGAATAAGAAACCGTTTCATGATGAATAAAACCCCGCTGTCGGCGGGGTTTTAATTTTTTTGCAAGTTTGGAACTGTTCACTGTCAACTGTTCACTGTCAATTGTCAATTGTCAATTGTCTATACGCTTCTAAAAACACTCTTGCTGTTTTGAGCGGCTCTTCGCCTTTTACAAGCTTAATGCTAATCTTTGCTTTGCTCGTGAAATCAAGCGCGACCCTGTCGCCAAGTATTGCTACCGCCCGGCTCACGCCCTCCATGTCGGGCTTGTCGGTAAAGATTTTTAAGCTCCCGCCGTCCTGCAAGATTTCGCGAATCCCCGCTGTTCCCGCCATATTCCGTACCTGCGCGGCTTCAATCAAGCCGACTACAGACACGGGCGGCTCGCCATAACGGTCAATCAGCTCGTCCGTAACGTCCAGCGCGTCCTCCTCACTGCGAATCTCGGCAATCCGCTTATAACACCAAATCCGCTGCGCCGCGCTGCTGATGTAATTCTCGGGTATGAACGCGTCCATTTTTACGTCGATTAACGCTTCTTCCCGAAGCACAGCCTCCTCGCCTTTCTGCTCGGCGACTGCTTGATTTAAAAGCTGCAAATACATGTCGTAACCCACCGCGCTCAGATGCCCCGACTGCCGCGCGCCGAGAATCGAACCCGCGCCGCGGATTTCAAGGTCGCGCATGGCGATGTTGAATCCCGAGCCGAACTGCGTGAATTCACGGATTGCGTTAAGCCGCTTGGTGCTTATTTCCGTGAGCACCTTACCGCGCCTGAACGTGAAGTAGGCGTAGGCGCGTTTATTCGTCCTGCCGACGCGTCCGCGTAATTGATGCAGCTGCGCAAGCCCCATGTGGTCGGCGTTTTCGATTATGAGCGTGTTAACGTTGGGGACGTCCACGCCTGTTTCAATCAGCGTTGTGCAGACCAGCACGTCAATCTCTCCGTCAAGGAGCTTCCGCCAGACCTCAAGCAGCTCGTCCTCGTTCAGCTTGCCGTGCGCAATACCGAGCTTTGCTTCCGGGCAGACTTCGTGAATTCTCGCTGCGCAGTCAAGAATTGTTTCAATGCGGTTATGAATATAGTACACCTGCCCGTTACGGCGCAGCTCCTTATTAATCGCCTGCGCCACCACGCCGAGGTCGTGCTCAATTACGTAGGTTGTGACGGGCTGCCTGTCCTGCGGCGGTGTGTTTATAACGCTCATGTCACGGATTCCGCTCATCGCCATGTTTAATGTTCTTGGAATCGGCGTCGCCGACAGCGTAAGCACGTCCACGCCCGCGAACGTTTCCTTGAACTTCTCCTTGTGGCTCACGCCGAAGCGCTGCTCCTCGTCTATGATTACAAGCCCGAGGTTTTTAAACTCGACATCGCTCTGCACGATTCTGTGTGTGCCGATGACAAGGTCGACTATGCCTTTTTTAAGTTTTTCAAGCACCTGTTTAATCTCGCGGGTTGAACGGAAGCGCGAGAGTAGCTCTATATTTATCGGGAATCCGTCCATGCGCTTTATTGCAGTCTGATAGTGCTGCCACGCAAGCACTGTCGTCGGGCAGAGCAGCGCGCACTGTCTGCCGTCCATCACGCACTTGAACGCGCCGCGAAGCGCAACCTCAGTCTTCCCGAAACCCACGTCCCCGCAAAGCAGCCTGTCCATCGGCTTTGCCGCCTGCATATCGGCTTTGATTTCTTCAATACAGCGAAGCTGGTCGTCGGTTTCTATATAGTTGAAATGCTCCTCAAACTCCACCTGCTCGGCATTATCGCGCGGGAACTTGTGTCCCGTGCTCTTGAGGCGCTTCGAGTACAGCGCAATAAGCTCCTCCGCAAGCTCGGAAGCAGCGGCTTTAGCTTTGGCTTTGGTCTTAGCCCAGGTATCGGAGTGCAGCTTATTCAGTTTTAAAGATACCGAATCGGTATTGCCGATATAGCGCGAAATCATGTCAAGCTGCGTCACCGGCACATAAAGCACGTCGGTGCCTGCATATTTAATTTTGATGTAGTCTTTGCTCGTGACACCCGCGCCGTAGGCGGTACTGTCTGCGGCGTCACGCCGCTCGCTCGTGAGTTTCGTCACTCCCTCAAAAATCCCGATGCCGTAATTTTGATGCACAACATAGTCGCCCACGCTGATGTCGGTGAGGCTGCGGATTTCCCCTCCGCGCTTCTTTCTGCGCTGACGCATAATGCGCCCATCTGCGTCACCCTGCCGCGCCGCACCTGTCGCCGACTTTGCAAGGCTCAGCATCACGCACTTCGCGTCGGCATAATCATATCCCGCGCCGATAGTCCCCGCAAGAATATAAGCGCGCTTCGCGTAAATCTTCTTCGGGTCGGCGGAAAAGTCGGCAGGGAAGCCATCGTCTTTTAAGTCCTGCGCCAGAGTCCGCGCGGCTTTTTCCGTCCCCGCAAAAACCACAACGGCGCAGCCCTTGTTAAAGTATTCCGTGAGCTCGGAGCAGAGGAGCTTATATTCGCCGCTCCAGCTCGAAAGCTGGTTTGCGCGGACTTGCAGAATTTCATCAAGCTGCAGACCGCCGCCTCTCATAAACGTGTCAAAGTAGGCCCTTGTCTTGCCTGCTGCGATTTCTTTGAACTCGCCGCGGGTAAGCATGAACCTGCGGCGAGCCGCCGCCCGCTTTATTTCTGCTCCGCTGTTTTCAATTGCTGATTTTAAATCCTCCTCATGCCTGATTGAAGCCGCACGGTAGCTTTCCGCGCAGCCTGCATGCTCAAGGACTATGCAATGCTCTGCATAGTCGAACAGACTTGATTTGCCGATTGTTTCAAAGCAGGGCGCAATATGCACTTCGTCCGTACTTTCGATTCTGCGCTGAGTTTCGCAGTCGAAGAATCCTATTGAATCCGCCGCGTCGCCCCAGAACTCAACCCGTACGGGGTTTTCGTTATTGGGCGCGAATATGTCGAGGATTGCCCCCCTTACCGAAAACTGCGCGGCGCCCTCAACCATGTCGCAGCGCGAAAAGCCCATGGTCACAAGCTTTTCCTTCAAGTCCTCAAGGTTTATTTCATCGCCTTGTTTAATTATAATCGTCTGCGCTTTCAGCTCTTCGGGGGAAACTGTAAGTTGTCCTGCGGCTTCAGGCGTTGCGAAGATTATTTTAGGTTTATTGCTTAAAACATTTAGGCGGCGGTATTCGTATTCTTTTGAATTTACCTCGAAAGTGCCGAGGTTTAAGTCTTTCGCAGGGTAGACTGCCGCTGTTTTTGTGTTCGTGAACGTGTTTATGTCCTCCGAAAGGCGCATGGCCTCGCTTTCGGTTTCTGTCAATACCAACATCGGTATTTCGCCCGATAACGCTGCTAAAAAATGCGCTTTATGCACGTGCGAAAGCCCCGTTACCAGCGTGGGCAGGGGTGACGGCAATTGACAATTAACAGTTGACAATTGACAATTTTTAATATTTTGGAGCAGATTCCGGAACTCCGGAATCTGCTCGGCTACATTGCGGAAGAAATTCAATTAATCATGCGCCTTTCTTTAAAAAGATTTGCACAGGCTTGCATATTGCCGGAGTAATAACGGCGGCTAAAACAGCCTCGGGTATGCCGCTGGTGAGTATAGTCATGCCGATGACAATAAGCACTGCTTGCCCGCCGTTCAGTGCGGAGTATTGCGGTGCGAAGAATAATGCGATTCCGCCGAGCACCCCGAACGTGTTCGTAAGGCTTCCGAGCGCCGCGCCCGCGGTCATGCCGATTATGTTTTTGCCTTTAATAATCCTCGGCATAAGCCCCGCGACTGTCCCGCCGAGAGTGCGCGGAACAAAGCAAATAAGCAGGCTGCCGATGTTGCCCTGTATTTCGCCGAGGGAGTAAAACGGCGTAAAGAGAAATGCCACAAGCGGGCTCGGCGTCATAAACGTCCATACTATGAAGCTGAAAAATCCCGCAAAGAAGCCCATTAGTGTTCCCGCTCCCGGCCCGAGAAGTATTCCTGTTATTACGACCGGTATCATCATAAGGGTCATTACAATCGGCCCTATTGCGGGAAGCGAGCCGAGCGGCGTGAAGCAGACAAGCGCCTCCAGTGCCAAAAGAATCGAGAATTGCGTGAGCATGAGCGTACGTTTATTAACCCTACGAATCGCTCTGCCGTTTTCTGTGTTTGCCATAATAAAAGTTCCTTTCTTGCTGGCTCCCCTTTAAGGGTGAGCCGCGTTTTTGGTATGTATAATACGCAGACCCTGTGAAACAAGGTGCGGATTAACCTCGAAGCTGCGCTCGCAGTACGGCTTTATGGCTGCGGCGTTCCCCCCTGTAGCTATGACGGTGCAGGGGGAGCAGAGTTCTTTTTCAAAGCGGGCAATCAACCCGCCAAGCATGCAGCCCGTGCCGTTCAGAACGCCGGAACGCACGCTGTCAACCGTATTAGTGCCGACGACGCGCTCCACCCTGTCCGTACCGACAAGCGGCAGTGCCGCCGTCCGCTCGGACATAACCTCAAAGCTCAGACTAAGCCCCGGCGAAAATGTACAGCCGACGAACGCTCCGGTCTTATCGAGAGCCGAAAGCTTCGCAATAGTGCCCATATCTATAATTATGCAAGGCATATCGTAAAATTCTTTGGCGGCGACAGCCGCGCACACCAAATCGCCGCCCAGACATGACGGGTCGTCGATTTTTATATTGAGCCCCGTTTTAACGCCGGGCCCTATCAGCTTTGCCTTAATGCCGAATAAATCTTCGACCGCCGCTTTAATCTGCGCGGTCACGGGCGGCACTACCGACGAGATAATCGCTCCCTTGATTTTAGTTTTTTCTACACCGCGCAGCTTGAGAATATCCATCATGGTTATTGCATACTGGTCGGCCATACGCGCGCCGTCTGTGTTTATGCGCGCCTCAAACACGGGCGTTTCACCGTCGAACACCGTAAAAACTGTGTTCGTATTCCCCGCATCAACTGTCAAAAGCATATATTCTGCCTTTCATTTTAATTAATTGTCAATTGTACATTGTCAATTGTTAATTGTCAATTATCATAGTGTTCCCGGACCAAACGGAGGGCGGAACTCTTCTTCAAACGGCGGCGGCTCTTCTTCAGGTGCTTGCTGCGCAGCGCTCGGGCCGTCTGCTTCTGCTCGGGCTTCATCGAAAGTTCCTACAAATTCCGCTTCTTCTTCCGCGATAAATTCAAACTCCTCGAAAACATCGTCATGAAAGCTTTGCGGAGGGGAGGTGTGCAGTGCGGGCGGAGCGGCGCCGCTGACGGCATCGCCTGCGGGCGCGGACGGAAGCTGTTCCTCGTCTTCCCCGTCAAACAGCCCGTCGCTCGGAACGCTGTACGCGTTATTTGAAACCAGCAAATCCTCAACATCTTCCTCGAACGTAAACAGCGGCTCCGCCTGCGATTCGGGGACTACGGGCTGCTCGTCTTCGGCGGGTATGATTTCGGCGGCTTCGTATTCCTCCTCATACGCGTCGGATATATCGCCGAAGAAGGACTGCTCAAGGGTCTGCCTTTCATTCATCATCTCAAGCTCGAGCGCTTTTCTGCGCGCCGCAAAATCGATTTGCCCGAGAGCCGACGGGGGAGCAGGTTCCTTATTCTCAATTTCATCATAAATGTCCGACGCAGTGCGGTTGTTATCCTCTTCAGGAGTGGCTTCGGCGAGCGGCTCGGCGGCAGGCTCGAAGTTAAATTCGGGCGCGCTTAAATCATCAAGTTTTATGTCGGGCTCGTTATCCGAATCCATGTCAATCTCCGGCGGGACAAGGTCGTCAAGCTCTATGTCGGGTTCTGCTTCCGATTGGGGACTCATCTCCACCTCCGGCACAAGCAGGAAGCCGTCGTCTATTTTTATATCTTCTTCGGGCAGCGTGACGCTGCCGTCAATATCCCCTGCAAACGGAGCAGGTTCTTCCTCTGTTTCAGCTTCCTCGTTTATCCGGGCGAAGTCGGCCGCTATGCTCTCGAAGCTCTCATCGCTGCCTAAAATTATTTCTTCCTGTTCTTCGTCATCGTCTTCTTCCCCGGCGAAGAATGATTTCTCCGTGAGAGGCGGTTCGGGTACGAACTCAAAGTCGTCTATATCGGGTTCGGGCACAGGCTCTGTCATGGGCTCTGCTTCCGTCATGAGCATAAAATCTTTTACAGCAGACTCGTCCTGCGGCTCGCCGATATTGGCAATTTTATAATCAAATTCTTCGTGCTCTTCATAACTGTCAATTGTTAACTGCTCATTGTCAGCTGTCAGCTGTCCGCTTTCCATTGCCCACTTTCCGCCGCCTCTTGTTTTATTAAGCTTTGAATAAAGCACACAAAGCACGATGAATATTATTAAGCCGCCGCCCGTAAGGAAAAGCGCGACAGGATAGCCCGCGGGCGTGAATTTAAGCTCGATTACATGCGCTCCGGCAGGAAGCATAATGCCAATCAGCGCCCCCATAACCTTAACGTACTCAACCTCGCGCCCGTCTACCGTCGCCGTCCAGCCGGGCTCGGCGGGAATGGTCGTGAACAGCAGCCGCTCCGTATCGGTGAAAACATCAATCCGCAGGTCGGTTCCCGAACGCTTTGTAACCGCAGTTTGCGAGTTGAGCGCGTGCAGTGAATCTATCGCCCCGCCGTAAAGTTCGCCGTCCATGTACGCGAAGTACGCGCTTTTGTAATAAAGGTCGTCGCGCTGCAATGCGAGCGTGACCGAGAAGTATTCGCCCGCTTTAAATTCGCCGAGATTCATAATGCAGTAATCGTCATACTCGAAGTAGCTTCCGCGCCTGTCGCTGCGCACAACCGCGCCCTCCTCGTTCCTGCGCTCCACTAAAACGCCCGCTCTTCTCTCATGCGCGGTGGGCAGCCACATGAAGATATTGCCGTCGGCTTCGGCGGTAATACTATAGATGACCTTTGCGTTCTCACCAGACGCGGTATACGCGGTGTGCCCGTCGGTTGTGCCGCCCTCTATGACGTTTTCCGTGGTCTTTTCGATGTTTTCGGGTTCGATAGACCTGATGTACTCAACCACTTTCGGCTCGCCCGTCATTGCAGAGAGCAGACGGTTCTGCCGCCTGAAAATATGGGTATCATCGGCGGGATAATCGTCGAAATTGAGCGTTGCAAGCCTTGTATCGGTAAGATACGCAATCGGCAGCGCGTTGTCGTTGTGCCTTATGCTGAGGATTCCGCTTGACAGCGGCCTGTCATAGCTGTATCCGCTGTGCGATAATATATAGCGCACGCCGAATAAATCGTCCGTAAGCGTTGTGCCGCTGTAACGGGTGTAGTGCCCTTTCGAGGTCATTCCGAGCCTGCCGAGCAGCGTCACTGCGCCCTCGTGGAAGGTGCTCGAGCTGTGCGAAAGACCATACATGCCCAGTGCGAGCGGGTCGTTCACAGTGCGGTGAAAGTCCTTTTCAATACGGTAAAAGCCGTCATCGGACTCCTTGATTTCGTTTACGACTTCCCGCAGCGGCAGTATGAAGTCTGTATAGCTTGCACGGTCGGAATAGGTTATGTCCTCGTCCTGCTTTTTGATACCCGAGTAGGTGCTGTAGAACAGCTCGAGTGCGACCACCGCCCCGATTGTAACCGTGAGCGCGGTCTTGCCGAACTTTTTATTCTTGTTGCAAAGTAAAATGACTGTCAGCACTGCCAGTATTAATAATGCGGGAATGACAACCGTTGCGTTATCAAACAGCTCGCGCCCGCCGTCGCCGAGCGAGGAGTTAAACGTATCGCGGCTCTCGAAGCAGACGAGCAGCCCGAAGATTCCGAGCGCGGATAAGCCGATTGTACGCCGCGAAAACTCCCGCAGCTTGTCAAAAACCTCCGCCGCCCACGCCGTGAACAGGAATGAAAGAATGAAGCTGTAGCGGTACGGCAGCCAGTTTGGAACCTGCATGCCGTGCATAAAGGTGTCGATTGGCGTATAGTACATACTCAGAATCAAAAATAACGCAAGTATCGCGCCCGCCGCCCGCCTTTTCACGGATATGACTTTTTCTTTCCCCGCGAAGAAGAACAGCGGCAGAAGAAGAAGCACCAGCGTCCCGCTGTAGACGGCGGGCAGGCTGTCGTTGCGCACGGTGTCGTAGCTGTTCGGGAAGACTTTACGTGCAAAGTCGGCGAGCATGAAGTTTGTCTGCCCGAAGAACTCGGTGTTAAGCTCGCCCCCGGCTGTTCTGAAAGGCTGCGTGAAGTCTCTTTTGCCGAGCTGCAGCGAGCTGTAAACAGGAATCAGTATAAAGCTCGCCATGAGTATTGCCGTCGCCGCCGAAATGGCAAACAGCCCGATGCGAGCCATAACAGCGCCGCCGTCGGAGCTTTGGTTCCCGCGTTCGGAACACCGCGACGAAACAAGACAGCAGATAAAATACAGCGCAGTAAAAATCCCGAGCATATACCCGATATAGAAGCAGGTGACGAAGCTGTAAAATAAAGACAATGTAAGCAGCCTGAACCGCCCGTATTTAACTAATGACTCCACGCCGTATATGATGAGCGGCAATATAAGCACACCGTCGAGCCACATGGGGTTCATGGTCTGCACGACAGTGTAGGCGCAAAGCGCGTACATCATCGAGAATACTGTCGCCGTCCCCGCGCTGTACCCGCGCCCGCGCCGCAGGTAAACTGCCATAGTAACGCCGATTGTGCCGACTTTGGCAATCAGCATTGTGAGTATGCCCTCGGTTATGTATTCCCGCGGAAACAGCCAGACAAGAAGATTGAAAGGACTCGCGAGATAGTAGCCGAACGTTCCGATAAACTCGCCGGAAAGACTGCGGCTCCAGGAATAAAACAGGCTCTCGTGTCCTGTGAAAACATCTTTCATGTAGTCGAAATAATAGACATACTGCCCGTTGAGGTCGAGCGCGAGCACCGAGCGGTTGCCAAACGGATAAACCCCGAATAAAACATACGAAACAAACAGAATCACAGCAGGTAAAAAGAACGCCGCAAAATAAAACGGGTTCTCCTTAAACAGCCGGGTAAGCGGGTTGGTTTTATTTTTCATCACCTTAATGTCATCCCCGGTTTCTTTTGAAACAAGGACGCTTCCTTTCTCGTTAAACAGCCATGTTTGCCGATTCTCACTGTTCTTTTCCATCAAAGCCGGTCTCCTGCGTTATAATAAAACGCGGTCTGAACTTTATTTCCTCATAAATCTTGCTGATGTAGTATCCGATAATTCCAAGCCCGAACATAATGAACGAGCCTGTAATAAGCACTAAAATAATAACCGTCGTGAAGCCCTCTGCCGATACGCCGTGAAAATACTGCACAAGCGTGTTAATCCCGAGCCCCAGCGCAAATACAAAGAAGACAAGCCCGATAAAAGTCATCAGCTGCATCGGGAAATAGGTAAAGCTCGTAAGATTCGACAGCGCGAATTTGAAAAGCTTTCTGAAGCTCCACCTGCTCCCGCCTTTCTCGCGCGGGCGCACGTCAAACTCGAGTCTTGTGCGTCTAAAGCCCACCCAGCTCGACAGCGCGCGGAAAAACGTCAGCCGCTCGGGCATTTCGAGCAGTGCGTCAATAACCTTGCGGTCGAGCAGCTTGAAGTCGCTTGCCCTGTCCAAATCTATGTCGGAATTTGCTTTCATCGCGCTGTAGAAAATTCCCGCGAAAAGCTTATAGAATATGCTTTCTCTGCCGCGTGTGCGCTTGACAGCCTCGACGACCTCGAAGCCCTGCCCGTGCAGCTTCATCATATCGGGGATAAGCTCCGCCGGATGCTGCAGGTCGCAGTCGATAATGACTGCGGCGTTTCCCTGCGCACGCCTAAGCCCTGCGAAAATCGCACCCTCTTTGCCGAAGTTGCGGGAAAAGCGCACGCCTTTAATGCAGCCGTCCTCGGCTGACAGCACGGAAATCTCCCGCCATGTCCCGTCGCCTGAGCCGTCGTCCACGAATATAAGCTCATAGTCAAGCTTTTCAGCGGTTAAAATCGAGCTCAGAACTCCCGCCGCTTTTCTTATGTTTTCCTCTTCATTATAAGCGGGAATAATAACCGACAGCATTTATTCTCCTCTTTATTAATTGTCAATTGTTCGTCATCTCACTATTTCGTCACGTTTATGAAAATCAAGGTCAGCACTGCCTGTCCGTACTGTAAACCTTAACGGGTTTGCGCCGCTTGCCAAGTACAAATCGCCCTCGTGACAGTGATACCGGCTGCGGAAGAAGTCCGAGGTAAACCTGCCCGTATCGGTCAGAAAAGTAAGATTCACGGCGGCACGCTCCGGCATCAGCACTTTAATACTCCCCGAATCCGTTTCGATTGCGCAGGCGTCGGTAAAGTTCAAAAACTCCGCATAAACGCCGCCCTGCCGCGTGCTCACGGTAATGAGCCCCTCGGTTTCGCGCAGGCTTATATCGCCCGAGCGTGAAGTTATGCTTAAAAGCTCCGCATTTATATTTTTTACGGAAATATCGCCGGACGCTGATGAAAGCTTAATTTCCCTGTATGTCTGCTGCGGAAGCCGCACGACCATTCCGTAGTTCAGCACGTCGCGGCTGAACAGCGAAAGCGTGAAGTCCTCCACGCGGCTTATTTTAAGCTCGAGCTCGTCCTCTTCGACAATCAACGTGGTTTCGCTTATATATTCGATTATAATTTTGTCACCGTCATGGGTGTAAACCTCAAGAGGTATATCCGCTGAGTTAATGCTGATGTAGAGCGAGGATTCAATTTCCCGCCGCTCTCTGTGCACCGTGGACTCCCACCCGAACAGCTCCGCGGCGAGCAGCTGCGTAACTATTGCAAGTGTGCCGAAAATTACTGTGAGCGATATAAAAAGCCAAAGCAATTTTATTGGTATGCCCGCTTTATTTAAGCCTTTTATGTGCATGAATCTTATGCGCTTCAAGAGTTTTTTCACGAAAGGACACTCTCCACAGCAGAGTTAAAGCGCCGGATTGCCCCCGGGCAGAGAATATAAAGAGCCGCCGCAATAGAAAGCGCGCCGAAAACGCCGAAAAGCCCCGCAAAAAGCATAGCCGCAGGCGCGAGGTCGCTCGCGATGTTGCGCAGGATTCCGGCAAGACACCCCAGCGCGACAAAAACCGACAGTATTCCCGTTGCCGCAAGCATGGCGGCAAGGGCTGCCGACGCCGCAACCAAACCTAAAACCAAAACCGCCGAAGCTGCAATTACAGCGAGCTTTAAATAAATCAAAATGCAATATCTCCCAATTATTGCCTTTTATTATACTATAAATCATATAGTTTGTCAAGAAATTTCGCTGACTTCGTGCGCCAAGCGCAGCTGCAGCAATCCCTGCCGCCCGGTGAATGAAATTATCAGGCGGCAGTATCTACATGCGCAGCGCGTCAATCGGCTTCATATTCGCGGCTTTGAGCGCGGGGTAAACCCCGAAAAGCCCGCCGAGCAGCAGCGAAAACAGCACCGGCGATAAAAACCGCCACAGACTGAACTCAAAAGCAATCCCCAGAACCCCCGCGCCCGCCAGCGATACCATAAGCGCGGCAAGGCTCCCCGCCGCGCTGCCGATAAGGGCGAGCAGCGCGCTCTCCGATAAAAACTCCCGCATGATGTCGAAGTTGCAGGCACCTACCGACTTCTTGATTCCTATTTCTCGGGTACGCTCGCTGACGCTCACAAGCATGGTCGTCATGACCGTGAGCCCTGCAACAAACAGCGAAATACCCGCGATTACCGACAGCGCAAAAGTCACCGTCCCCATAATCCCCTGGAGCTGGTTTTTCTGCTGTAAAAGATTTGACGCAATCAGCTCCTGTCCCAGCTTTGCTTCAATCCGCTCGGTTGCGGCGGGCTGAATCCCGTCCGCATCAGGGCTGAGCAGCACCGCGATTTTATCGTAGGTTTCGCGCCCCGTAAGGCTCTGCATGGTCGAAAACGGCACGTACACGAAGTCGGGGATAATCCCGGAAAGCGCGGATTGAAGCACCGAGAGCCCCGAGCTCGCCACGCCGATAATCTCAAACTCGCGGTACTCGCCGCCGATGAGCAGACTTATGTTTTTACCGACAATGTTGCTGCGTCCGTAGGTTTTACGTGCAATTTCCTCGTCAATAACGCAGACGAGCGCGCCCGAAACCACGTCCCTGCTGTCAATCAGCCGACCGTGCAAGGGGCGCAGCGAGATGATTTCCCGCGCCTCGCTGTTAACCCCCCAGGCAAGGCAGGGAAGGCTTTTTTCCAATATATCTGCGCGGGCGTTCGCGGACATGAGCGGCATCGCCTTATCGACGCCGCTGATTGCGCCGAGAGTTACGATGTCCGCATCGTCAAGGTTTGCCGCCGCGTTCGCCTGACGCGACTGCACGAGCACGGTGTTGATTCCCATGTTTTCGAGGATTTCCGATACCTGCCCCGCGCCTGTCGCACTGATTTGCGAGATGAGCGCGACCGCGAACGCACCGACGGCAATCCCCGTCATCGTCAGCGCTGAGCGGGTTTTGCTGCGGAGTATATTTTTAAGTGCGGTTTTGTTAATGAGCATAAAATCTTCCTGTAAATCTATTTTAGTTTACGCATTGTTTTAACGCGCCGGCTTCGGAAAAAAACACGTTTACGCTTCACGGCACCGGCTTCACAAGCATATTTTCCGAATAACGCTCGGGCCGTATTATCAGCTCGTCGTCCCCGCGGATTCCCGCGAGCAGCTGGGCACCCTCCGCAAGCTCAAGCCCCGTGATTATATCGCGTCGCAGCGCGGTGTTCCCCGCTAAAACAAAGACGTATTCGCCGCGTTCGTCCTGATTAATCGCAGTGTACGGCACCAGCACCATCTCTCTCGGCTCACCGACGCCGATTACGGCTTCGGCAGTGTATCCGACACGTATAAACTCATCGGGGTTTATAACGGCTTCACCTATGTTGTCAAGCTCTAAAATCACGTCCACCACAGTTTCGTTTATGCCGCCGAATTCCTGCTGCCGCGCAAAGTCCGCGATTCTCCAAACGACGGCGGTATAAAGTCCGTCGCCGATTGCCGCGCCGTAAAGCTCGGCAGACTGACCCGGGCGTACTGCGTTGATGTCACGCTCGCGAACGGCGGCGGACAGGTAAAACGTGTCTCCCGCGCTGTAAATAACGCCCGCGCCGCGAACAACCTCACGGTGGAAAACCGTCTGCGGGAAGACGGTCTGCACCTCGGGCAGCATGCTCAGCGTCGCCTGCGGCGCGATAACCGCCGCCCATACGCCCATTGTAATAAAAATCCCGAGAAGAGCCCATTTAATGTATTTTTTCATTTTCACCATGCCTTTCTGCACTAACAAATCATCAAAACCATGTTTTCATCATAATTATTTTGGCTAAATTTTCCCGAAATATTATACGGATAATAAAAAAATTCCCGTTAATAATAAACGTGATTAATCTTATTGAAAGGTGAAAAAGTTCAAAACAGAACAGCTGAATCGGAGGAACTGTTGTTTTTACGATTCTCCTGTGAAAAAAGGACTGTATAGAAAAAATGAATCTTATTATATGCAATGAAACCTGCCGCCATCAGCAAGACGGCTACTGCTGCCTTGAGGGGAGCTCGCAAATCACAAACGCGCTGGCGTCGCCCTGCTGCTATTATGAAGACCGGGGAGCGGCCGGCGCGAGTACCGATTCATATATTAATAAGGGAGACAATTAATGATAAAAATCCGTGACATTCATAAAAAATATAAGATGGGCGAAGGCATTATCGCCGCCCTCGACAGCGTCAGTATTGACATCGGGGGCGGCGAATTCGTTTCAGTCACCGGCGCGTCTGGCTCCGGCAAAACCACTCTCATGAACATATTAGGCTGCCTCGACTCCCCGTCGGACGGGAGCTATATCTTAGACGGTGAGGACGTTTCGAGAATGTCACGCCGCCGGCTCGCGCGCGTGCGCAACCTTAAAATCGGCTTTATTTTTCAGGGCTTCAACCTTATTCCGACGCTGACAGCCCGCGAAAATGTGCTTCTGCCGCTCATATACAGAAAAACGCCCGCACGGCTTCGCGAGAAGCTGGCAGACGAAGCGCTCGGGATTGTCGGGCTCACAAAACGCGCAAATCACCGCCCCTCGCAGCTCTCCGGCGGGCAGCAGCAGCGGGTTGCGATTGCGCGCGCAATCGCGGCAAAACCTCCGCTGATTCTCGCGGACGAGCCGTGCGGGAGCTTAGACAGCCGGACGGGCGCGGACATTATGCGGATTCTGCGCGGACTGAACGAGGCGGGGCGCACGGTTGTGCTGATTACGCATGATGAAAAAGCCGCGCGGACGGCGGATAAGATTATACGGATTTCGGACGGGAGAATAGTTTAAGGGGCTTCAAAAGCCCCTTTTTTTATTCATGTTTTATTAAAGGAATCTGCTCTATACTCGCCACTTCTTCAGCCCATCCAAGCAATAAGTTGATACCGGAGCGGAATTCTTCGTTGTCTTCTTTCAGAATAACCACATCGTCTTTCAACACAGATACATCGTCTTTCAACACAGATACGTCGTTTTTTAACACAGATACATCGTCTTTCAACACAGATACATCGTCTTTTAACACAGATACATCGTCTTTCAACACAGATACATCGTCTTTCAACACAGATACATCGTCTTTCAACACAGATACATCGTCTTTCAACACAGATACATCGTCTTTCAACACAGATACATCGTCT
>Ga0123353_10000209_pt1 | contig 74225 bp, 85 predicted proteins | sample TergutLab28metaG_3_FD_92763 | JGI IMG/M metagenome (GOLD analysis project Ga0123353, IMG submission 92763) | Labiotermes labralis P3 segment gut microbial communities from Petit-Saut dam, French Guiana - Lab288 P3 | ecosystem: Host-associated > Arthropoda: Insects > Digestive system > Gut ... | reverse complement strand
AATAACTCCCAATAATATAACCAAAATTGGTACTAAATATCTGAAAATTGTCAGAATTCTGAATATCCAATCCCTTAAATTGCTACTCATTCCACACTCAAAGTCTACTGGAATATCTCCATATTGTGCACAAATACTTAATACATTATCTCTTAATCCTGAACAACTAGTTTGGCATGCCGCACTAGTTGAGTCATCGGTTGCGTATAATCTTGTCCTCCTAATGGCATCACACCTAGAATTAATATCATCCAATATTTTTCGAAATTCTGGATGATTACAACCTAATTCGTTTGCAGCAGCGTCTATCAACATTGCCATATAGTCATCATATGTCTCACAATCCAATTCATCACAAGTCCTTGGCAGATCACCTTCGTAGGTAGATAGTCTTAATGGGGTACACCTACTTCTTTGAAATGTATTCCAGCCATCTCGACATTCAAAACCACTGCCCATAAGATCCAAATCAACCGAAAATCTAGGATCATATAAAACTCCCCCAGTACATTGATTTAAAGCTACTAGATCAGGACACTGTGTGATACGACTTTCAAATGTAGATCTAGCAAAAAGATGATGGCCTCCTCGGCTATCAACAGCACTTTCATCAACAAAATATATATCAAATCCCTGATTAGCCCAAAAGTGGGGAGTGCGATATTCTGAAATGTTTGGATTTTGCATTGGAAGGCGACCTATTGCCTCTTGATGACGTAAACGGTACGTTGCGATTTCAATCGTACCGCCTCTCATTGTTCCAGAAGGAGAATTAGTCCCCCTTATATTTCCTGATCCAGGTCCGTAATCAACAAAAGCATGGGAATCTCCAGGTCTTCCAATGATAACTGTAACCACAACATTTCCACTACCATCCAAATATTGACATCTCTGCTCTGCAGATACACCATTAATTTCCATGAAAGATAAACACATAATCACCATTGTTATTAATATTCTTTTCATTCTTATAACCTCTACTTTATATACTTCACTATTCTGTTAATATTATAACAAAAAAAAAGTATTTAATAAATACTTTTAATTAACCTATTTTATGGTCCTGTTGGTCCACCGGCAACTCTGAAACAACCGTCTCTACCTTCTGCTCCATTTACAAAACAATTAAAGCAGTTTGTAATGTTAGCGTCATCACCAGCTAAGAATGATATCAACATTGAAACTATAGTAATAACAAAGAATACTATAACTGCGGCAATAACTCTCTTTATTAAAGTTTGCTGTCCCTTTTTGATGTCATCTTCCTTTTGGGCCATTACGGCTTTACCCATATCAATCATACCAAACACAATCAATAAGATTGGCACTGCTATTTGAATAACGGTAATAACTGTTGAAATAACTTGAGGTAATCTACCTCCAAAACTCATACCTAACTCTCCACATGTATATGTAAGATCAGGGTTAATTGATAAAATTTGAAACATTTCTAATCCTCCTTATTAAATAAAGTATACTATATGCTTTTTTCTTTGTCAATAAACTATTCGATGATGTATGGGTCATTCAGTGTCCCTGTTCCAGAAACAAACGTTTCTAATCCGCTTATATGGAGTACCCAATGGAATCTATTTCTGCTGCTCGCATTAGTAGCAAAGGAATCTCCTGCTGTTGCTCTGATTACAGAAAAAGTATTAGTTGATAATGCTGTCGAAGTCCAAGTTGTTGTAAGACCTCCCCCAAAAAAGTAATTAAAGTTAGCACAGTTACCTGATCTCAAAGTTGTACATTTTGGATCCAAACTAGCCATTGGAATTTCTGATACACTAAGAACACTTATATATTGATCTAATAACAACTCTGAACAGTCTCGTTCTAAATCAACAGCAGCCTCTATTGAATCTACTCTGCCTATACATACGTCATGTGGAATAATTCTTCTTCTGTTAACTTCTTGGAAGTCTTCATAACTAGCAACTAATCCTGCTAATAAATCGCTATAACGGAAATCATTTATACCTACCGCTCGACCTCTTTCATAGTTAAACTTTGCATCCCACCACCAAGTTTCTTCAGCTGGAGTCTCTTTCACTAATCTAATGTCACCATTAGCATCTATTCTAACTATTCTCCAAATAACATTCCCAAAATGAAGGTAATTATTTGTTTTTTCACCTCTAAAGAAAAGTTGTCCATCAATGTAATATAAACCACTTTCATACTCGCTTTCTGGGTTTTCAATTAAATTATCGTTTATAATTCTATTTGCTAAAGTTTCTGTTTTATAATCATCACAAGATAAAAATGGTAAAAAATTTAAAAGCCCATTATTATTCATAATAACAACATGTCCAGTACAATTATCATCAACATATTTCGTTACTTCTCTAACATATTCTCCTGTTATTAGCATATCTAAAGTAACCCTCATTTGCTCTCCGAGTTCTGGCGGTTCATTATCATTAATGTACTCTTCGGCACCTGCAATCATACTTTTCTTAAGGCGCGTATATCCGTCTTCTCCACCAAATATAAACATAATTAAAGCCACAATAAGAATTATAACTACAAGTCCTAATAATCCACCAAAAATCATCAGAGTTTTTCTGTTCATGTTTTTAATCATATCTAACATCTATATACCTCCCTTAGCAAACAGTTCCTCTGTTTATAAAACAGTCAACACAGTGCATGATGCCCTCTTCGCCTGCAACCCAGCCGACTATTAGTCTCACAAATATAATCACAAAGAACACTAATGCCGCAGCAATTAATCTCTTAATAAATACCTTCTGACCATTCTTAATATCATCTTCTTTTTGGGCCATTACCGCTTTAGCAAAATCAATCATACCAAAAATAATTAGTATGACCGGTACAGCAACTTGAATTACAGTTATAACTGTAGCAACTATATCAGCGAGCTGCCTATCAATTATAAAATCATCTCCGAATACTTCGCAAGTAAAAGTTGCAGAAGCTGCTGGTGGTGGTGTTCCTCCGCCTCCCCCATTAGGGTAGTGCGTTGTATTTGCCAAAACATTTGGAACAAATACAAACGCTGCAAATAATACTAAACACAAATATAATGCTATCGTTCTTTTTTTCATTCTTATCCTCCTTCACAATTTCCATTGATAAAACAATTAATACAATCTACTGCACTTTCTTTCAGTGCTGGATTTTCAATGGCAATATTCAATACAAGTTTTGTAAGCGCGACCATTAAAAATACTAGAAATCCAATAATAATTCTTTTAAATAATACTTTTCTACCATTCGCGATATCTTCTTCTTTTTGAGCAGACATAGCTTTTAGTAAATCAATAATACCAAAGACAACTAATAAAACTGGTACTAACACTTGAAGTACATTGACCAAAATTGAGGTAAAGGCTGGTATTCTTCCCGGAATATTAGTAAGATTTCCACATACTACTCGGTTATCTTGGGCTAGCCAATTAGCCGACACTTCGCTACTAAACGCTAGAAACGCTAGAAAACCAATTACTACTAAAAATATAATTTTTTTACGATTCACCTACAACACCTCCTGATTAATCACAATATTCAGCCCCTCTTAAGAAACAATTCATACATTGTAATATTCTAGCAGAATTATCCCCCGCCATTCCTACTACTAATCTAATTATTAACAAAAGAAGGAAAATCATCGCAGCAGTTATTAATCTTTTGAAAAAGCTACTTTGTCCTTTTTTTATTTCATCTTCTTTTTGAGACGCAACAGCCTTTGCAAAATCAATCGATCCCAAAATAATCAATAGAATTGGCACTACTACTTGCAAGAACAAATAGGTGTATCTTGCAAATCTTAAGCTATTAGAAGGTAATCCTTTTATAAATCCGTCTCCACAGCTGTATGACACTATTCCATCTGGAATAGGACTTACTAAGTCTGGATTAACAGTTGCTATATTAACAACACTTCTTCCAGGTTCTTCAGTTGTTCTGCGGACATCTTGAAGTAAAGTTACTCCAGATGGTGGTCTATACATGTTCCTCAAGTAATCTTGCATCATTGGCGCACTTGCTAAATCAGAAAAGTATATATGATTCGGACCATCGTGTCTACTAACGAAAAACATTCTCTCTGGACAAAAACCAGCCATTGCTTGATTATTGGCAGTATAGTTAGGGCCCCGAGGGGCGCTTTGATTCCAATTTCTGACTCTGTAATTCATCTGACTTCCATTCTCGTTGGTAATATCCAAGACTGGTATTCGAGGTCCTTCTATTGGGACAACTATTTCAATACCACGATCTCTATAGATACAATAGAAATTTGCAGCGTCAACACTAGAAGTGTTAACAAGCCCTAAAAACACGACAAAAACTATCATAATAATAGTTTTTGTAAATATATTTTTCATCAAATCACCTCTGATTATATTAAACTCTATCAAAACCAAGCATTCTAAGAAACTCGATTAAATGTCCATTTTTCCCTTCGCGATCATCCATTGGTGGTAAATTATAGAAAATTTTCAATTTAGCTTCATACTCAAAGTCTAATACATCTTTGCTAGATAATAGACTTTTATTCAATATAACCCTTTTATCTTTTAAATTTCTAAGTGCATGAGGTGTCATAGTTGTCAATTTATTAAGCTTCAAAGTAGAAGGCTCAATTAAATGAATTACTTCAGTACACATACTTTCTGCTTGAACACTGTTGTTTAAATCAATCAATATTACATCATTATCTCTATATTTAGAAATTTCATGATTAATTCCTCCGCTTAACGTTGAAACCATATTTCCATTTTTAAAATATGAAAAATCTGTTTTATCAACTTCAATCGCTACTACATTATACGCACGTGATAATTCATTAAACATCATAAATGTTAAAGTAGAAGCTCCTGAGCTTTTTGTAGTATTTTTAATCCCTATAATCTTACTTCCATATCCACCACTAAAATTCTGAACCATAACGGTTTGTGTTGGTTGTGCAACTTGCATTTGTGGGGCCTGCATTTGTTCATCTAATTGATGAAATTGCGCTACATCTCTATAACTATTAGGATGATTATAAAGATATTGAATGCCTTCAACATTTCTTGTGAAATTGTATATTCCCATAGAAATAAGCTTAGATAAATATGCAGGAGAAGTACTCTCCGCCGTATCATCTAATAACAAAATAACCTTTTCCATTGCTAATGAAATAGATAATTTTTGAAGATTTCTTATATCTTTATAATCTTTAATAGCGGTAATATCAAGTAACATTCTTTGGTAGAAGATGCCTTGAAAAGTATTGACAATTTCGTCAACCTCAAACTCGCCATTCATGTTTTTTATAACATCAATTCCTAGGCCTTCCAACATAAGTTGATACTTATTCGATACAATGACATTCACTATTGATCACCCTTTTATCCTTAAATAGTTTAATTTCGCAACTCTGGCATGTTAAGATTCAACAGAGGTTTTGTTTGTCCATATACCGGGAATCTTAAAAACCCTCCAATTAACGGAACATTAAAGTGCATAAATGTTGTTACTCCATAATATCTACCACCTTGAAATTCATGTACACAAAAATCGTATGGGCTATCCAAAGCAATTATATTATCGGAACCATCGTTTCCATATACGAGTCTTGCCCATCCACCTTTATCTCTTCTTCGTGGACACTGAGCATTCCATAAATTCATATGATATCCTATTTCACGAAGACCATGTTCAATCTCATTTCTAACAATATTTATAGTTACTCCACCTTCTGCAAGCTGAGTAACATTCCAAGAACCATGTTTTTCAATCACATATACAATTCTATTCCTCACTCTAAAAGCCTTAGAATAAGCAAGACTTCCTATTAATAAAGCTGAGATGACAGCAAAAAAAACTAAGATTAAATTAACAATAAATACATGTCCTACTGCTTCGCGCAATCAACTCACCCTTTCTATAATTAATTTCCTTATCTACACACTCCAGGTGCAGGTGATTGTCCGTTTAAACAGACAGGTAGTCTGCCATCCTCAAAGTCATACATTCTGTTTGTTTTGGCAAATACTGGAATCATAATGTTATGTTCAAAAACAGGGAGTCTTAAATGCATAAATGTTAAAACTCCATAACTAAAATATATGTCACTACTATTTTGAACTGCCATATCGTTATTATATACATATACACAGTATGCATTGTTGTTGTTCTGCGGATGTCTTACACCTTGTGGTGCCGTTGAACCTAAATGGCTAAAAACACTATTGTTTACCCTAGTTGGTGGACATCCTGAATCTAAATATCTGTCTCCAGCATCCATATCATATCCCCAACCTGATAACACCCTGCTGATTTCCATTCGGCTCATTTCATTATATCCTTCAAACATCTCAATGGCATGTATTATCACGTTGTTAATTCTGAACGCCCGGTAATAACTTAGAGTTCCCGCTAGAAACGCAAATACCAAAAATACAAACAATATAATAAAGTTCAGCAAAAATGTCGCTCCGATACTCTCTCTCATAAGTTATTCCCTTCTATCTAATATTAACGTTCTGACGCATTCGCCATACAAGAACTATATGACATTCTATCAAAGTGCGCTCCTGCCTGTGTGAATGATTCACATGCCCCGCTTCTCCATCTACCGCCTGCATCTGTACAACATGCTCTAGCTGTTGCGCTAGTCATCAAGCTTGCGATCAATGGTGTTGCTATTGCTACTATAATTGCAATCAAGATAATTGCAACAACTGTTAAGTTTGCTTCTCCTGCTGCTTCTTTCATTGTTTCACCTCCCTATAATACTATTCTAAGTATAACATAAACTAATTTTCTTTTTCAAGAACTTTGCGTGTTAAAAGTTCATCATTGACATCATTGATAGAAGCATAAGGCCCATTACTCCGCCTCCAGTGGTCATAAGCATAACCATTGTTTGCTTCTCCATAGTCTCTAAACGTTCTTTATACTTTTGTTCTCTAGCTTTATTTTGTAATGCTGATACCGTTCTAGAAAATGTCATAACTTGATCATGTTTGTCATGTTGTGAACCTAATCCTAAACGATATAATAATCTCATCATTCTCATCGAATCTCTAACCGGATATTCTAGTGCAAAATCAACGTATGGCTGAATACTTGCGTCTCCAGAATCTATCCTAGCAACCAATTTATTTAAACCAGGTCTAAATACTTCTGGCGCGGTTTCAATACTTCTACTAAGCGCTACAGGCACTGTATAATGCTGTACGAGTATCTCTAAACTCTTTAAATAATATGGTAACATCAAATTAATATGATGAAGATTAGCTTTATAATAAGATTTTAATGAGTTATACGGTAGTTTAAAAACAACAAATCCAACTGCCACAGATGCTAATACATGTAAGAATGATAACTGTGTGAAAAATATAAATATAATTACAATTGCTGCTAAAATACCATTTCTAACTCTTTGACCATATAGAGTATTAACATCTAATTCTCTACCTGGATAACGTATTCCTAACAAGAAAACATAATCATCTTCCATTAAGATTCTAAAATACGGTTCTGTGTCTGTGATAAATCTCTTTGTATCAACAATTCGATTATAATTTAAGACAAACACTACAATAACACCTATAATTAAAAACTGCATTATTCCGCCCCCACATTCTCATTATAATATTTTGTTCCTTTTAAAAGGAAATATGTATTAATAGCTAATATACCATGTAACATTATTTGAACATGCCATCTTCCTATTAGAACCATATATGATTCTGCTCCTAACAAGAACTGAAGCAACATACACATGAAATATAGCATAAATCCAAATTGTAAAAACTTTTTGTAGAATACTTGTCTATCCATTCTATCTGCATAAACATTCTCTACTAGAAGGTCAATGTCTTGAGACATATTCTCAAGAGACTCTGCCGTATCTTTCGCACCCTCATTGGTAATCTGTAAGAAAAGTTGATGCATATTCTTTACCATATAGAAGTCATATTTTGTACTCATAAAACTAAGAGATTGATCAATCGTACCATTTTCATATGACATATCAATCATAATCTTAACATCTGTTTTAATTGGATCTTCTAATACTCCTGATTCATAAACACCTTCTAAAGCCTTTACAAATGATTGAGTAGTAGCAAATTCCATTATTGTATTAGATGTATATACTTGAATTTGTTCAAAGACAAACTCACTATAAACTCTCTTACATCTTAAATACGTTAAATACGGTATTATGGTTACAGCTAATATTGAATAAATTACAGAAATAAATAAACTGTAAAAATATAAATATGATATAACTGCCGCACCTACTGCAAAAGTTACTATCTGAACAGTATATTGATGTGGTGAATAGTCTTGTCCTAACTCTTTAACTTTCTCACGAATTGCTTTAAAAGAATACGGAGCAAATCTATCATATAGAAATTCTGTACGATCAGATACGAATTTATACATATTTTCACCATTCGCACTTCTATATATTAATATAAAAATTGCAATGGCAGCCGCTATTATAAATATAACTGTGTGACTCATTATTTTCCTCCTATCCTTGTTCTACTGGCTGTGTTTGATCACTTTCCTCAATTGGAACTTGATCTTCAACTTCTGAACCAAACATTGGCCCATCTTCTACTACGTTTTTAGCTGACTCTCCAGGTTCTTCTTCACCAGTCAAATAATGTTCTGGCAAATCAATTCCCTGTGATTCCATATACTCAACAAGATATTTACTAGGCAAATTTTTTGTTATTCTTCCTGCTGGGGTTTTCTTAAATAAGATATTATATCTTGCCTCATTAGCTTCTGTTACATAGAATTCACAAACTTCAGCTATTTCACGGATAAATCTTTTTGTTTCTTTACATTGATAACCACGAATGTATACTCCAATTTGAATATATCTATAAATAGATCTTAAGAACTGATCTATTTCTTGATTAGTTTCCATCAAACTATACATACGGTTAGGTATTGCTGATGCTTTATCAGCGTGTATTGTCGATAATATATAATGCCCTGAAGATATCGAGTTACGAGCTGACATAACAGCTTCTGCACTACGAACCTCCGACAAAAGTATCCATTTAGGGTTCTGTCTCATACAAGCAACTAACACATCTGTATAAGACGCTACATTGTTTGTTTTCATTGAAACAATATCTCTATGTGGATAAATCTGCGCTAAGTGAAGTTCCAATGTATCTTCAATAGTAATTATCTTTTCATTCTCTAAAGTATGAGAAGCTAAATACTTAACAAATTCTGTTTTACCTGAACCTGTTTCTCCAGCTACAATTATATTACAGTGTGCTTGAACACAATAAATCATTAAATCATGAATATCTTCAGTAATATACTTTTGTTCCAAAATTTTGTCTCTTTGTAATCTTATTTTAGCCGGTGTCTTACGAATAACACATGCGATCCCATTTCTAGCAATCGAATCATGAATGAAGTTCATACGCAATTCAGCACTTTCACTATCCAAAAACGGATGCGCTGCATTAAAACTATGTCCAACAACGTTAGAACACTGGAAAGCTAACTTCTCCATAAAAGCATCGGTTATTAATGGATTTTCTACTCTGAATATACCATGAGATAAAGTCTTCAACCATAATTGTCCCCCATTACTATATGAGATATCGGTAACGTCATCATTATCTAAATACTGTTGTAACGTACCGAAATCCATTTGATCGAATATATTATCCATAATGGGTCTCCTAACTATTGTTGTTCGTTTGGAAAGTTAAAAAACGGTAAATCTTCATCATCATCTTCTAATAATTCATCACGAACTAAATGCGCTCTAGACTCAATAAAGTCTCTTAAGAATGCACTAGATACTTCAATTTCACCTGGAATAGGATTCGCCCCACCATGTGGAACAACAACCAATTCAACTCCTGCCGCTCTATTAAGCAATACTGCAACTCTCAAGAGTACCATTAAATCCTCCTGTACTCCAAAGAACAGATAAGCGGGATCTCCTATATTTTCTTGATTAACAAACACGTCAACACCTGATGAATCCTTCACTGATAACACAGTTATAAACTCTATCAGTTTTCCGAAAATAATGATGTCTTCATCTCCAGCACTAATAACAGCTCTCATAAACACGTCAATCTGTGTTCCCGGTAAAATAGAGTTAGCAAAAGTTCTTTCTAAGTCTGTGTGGAAAAAGTGTGGTCTTTCTACTACCCCATTAGCATCTACTCCTAAAAGAGTAAGCCAAGATCCTGGAAATTCTTCAAAACTAATTAAAGCTGACTTAAAGAACATACTTCCAGCTGGAATAGTCATACCTACGCCTACATGTTTACCAACAATCTGACTACTATCTCTAACAACGTCTGAAGCTACCAACCTTCCTTGAATGGTTACCCATTCTATATCTTCGGCCTCAATTCTTTGCCCTGGTAACAAGTCTTCTCTTGCTGTTGGGACTTCAACTGTTTGAGTTGCCCTGCTAATCGCAGTATTATAACCTAGATATAATATAACTAAAATTATAACAACTCCAATAATGGTAACAGTGTTTTTATTTGTAAAAAATCTTTTCGCTGATATCATAAAATTATTCATAAATTATTCCTCCTATATCCTTCATTACCATTTCGTTTCCAAAATTGCATCTATATTATTTGTAATCGTAAATGACACTCCCTGATTATCTAAAGTTGTCGTTGTTTCCTCTCCTAAAGTTCGTACCGTTATACTAACCTTTGGAGGCATTTCATGAACATCATATATTGTTAATAAATATTGATGCGCTAAAGTTGCATTTTGCGAAAACCTTCTAATAAAACTTTCCACAAACACTTCTCTGTCTATTCTCACTGTACCATCAACTCTGTATGCAGCTATATCTAATGCATCATACATAGCTGCTTGAGTTGTTTCTTTTAACAATGAGTAATTATGTTGTTCTGTATTAGTAATTGATTGAAAGAAGTACACTAAGAACATTGATGTAATTCCCATTGTAACAATCATTACTCCCCACATTGAATCTTTCATATATTATCTCACCACCCACTCTCCGTTAAAATTTCGAAAACTACCATTACACTCAGGACGTAGAGCTCTTGCTGCGGTACCTAAATCTGTACCACTTGCATGAGTCATACACGTTCCTCTTAATAATTGTGTTTGACTAAACTCTCCTGATTTTGCTAATCTTGTTAAAAAGTCTGATGCACAGTACGTATAGCCTACTTGATTCGTTTCTCCGACACTGTTTTCTCTACTGCGACATACCATTCTACCAGTTCCCGACCATGGTACATATGGATCTCCTTCAACATTTTGATTATCTCTTCTTATACCTTGCATAACTTCTACTGTTAACATAATTTCATACATTGGTCTTCCTTCTGCTCGAACTGTATTCCGCATTATTTGAACAATATCAGCATCTGAGACATCTCGTACAGTAGTCCAGTTTTGACCTCGTCTTCTTCCTCCGGCATCTCGCCCAGGAAATACTATATTAATGCTATTTTGAACAGCAGAAGCATCATTTATATTTGGAGGTACATTAGTTAAACTTACCACTCTATATACAACATCCAAACCTAACATTGTACCAAAAGTATCATATCCGTTTCTTGAGGCAGTCAAATAAGGTTTACAGTAACCTGGAGATCCGCCTGTTCTGCGTCCGTCTGGATCCTCAAAATCATACTCACATTCATAACCAAATATATCATTATCTACTATGTAGTAGCATCTCCAATCAACATCTGGTAAACGTCCTTCACGTTCAAATGTAAAACGCCCTCTATCTCCAAAACCTGTGCCTGTTATTGCTATTTCATATATCCCGTCTTGCAGTGCGATTGCTGTAGGTAAAGCATAACCAATTCTATAAAAAAATTCATCTGGAATACTTCCAAGAGCCGCTCTTTCCTCAGAATTTAACAAAGCTCCATTTGACTTTAAAGTCCACCAAACAAATCTATCACCACCTGGATGATACACATGATCATATGTCTTTTCAAAAAGCCATGTTTGTCCTATAGAACCAAATTCATTAGGACTATTCGCCGGAACATCTGCACAATTAGGAACTCTCACCCGTTCTACTTCTTTACATTCTCTCTCATATTTATCACAGTAGTATATTGGAACTTCCTCATCCTTACAGTCATCTCTTATTGGTGATTCTGTTATCATTCTATTAGCAGGAGTAATCAATTCCGAACTTATAACAAACCCATCACGTGTGTTTCGATAAGTTTCATTCCTTGGTTCCTCAAATTCGAGAGATAAGCTCCCTAAATATATATATATTAACGATCTATTTTCGCAACCGCGAATCTGCCTAATTAACTGCCATTGTCTTTCTTCAAGTCTCTTCATTTCACTACAATTGTGTTGCATTATGCCGCGCTGAATTTCAAGCTCTTCAAGATAAGCATCTATTGCTTTGTTTCTCGCGTTTATTTCATCTTTCGCAGCCTTTCTTCTCCTGACACAGTTACGACACGAATTAATAGCGAGGCAGGCAGAATGTTCTGGGTCTGATAAACCCGTAGGATCACAATACTCACCACAATCTTCATAGTTATCGCTGTTTATTGAACATGTAGCTCCAGCTCCATTTTCGCCATAAAGGGTCCCCCCTCCAACTTCGACGGCCTCACCAGATGTATATAATGATATCGTACGGCTTATTGAAAACCCTCTAAATTGGTTATACAAGGGATTGACGCCAATATCCCCTCTTATTAGTTGCCATATTAGCCCATCGTTCCAATTACCTCTAAGTGATATCCTCGGAGCAACGGAAACTATTGGGAGCCCGAGCCAGTCGTCTGGATTTGGCATTTCCACTTCTGTATCTTCTACAAAATAACCTCCAATTTCAAAATATCTGTCTTCCGCTTCAATAAAATTAGCGTGTGCTTGACGATAATCTGTTTGTACTGAATTAAACTCTCCAAACCATAATCCCCAATTATAATTATCATGCCTACACCTTTGTTCAATATGGACTCTTGCTACTACATTTGCTTCACCTGCTTCCAAGTCTCCAACACCCCAAACAAAAGTTTGGCCTGCTTTTACATGCCTATCTAAGTGCCATGCAGGAACAATATCCGAGCTATTTGGCAATTCAATTCTTACTTCTTCTGAACAAGTTATTGGACACCATGTGCGATGTCCACTTTCAATTGTCCAACAATTGTTGTCGGAATAAATAAAATATGGATCGACATCACAAGTTCCTGCATGGGCCGTAGAAGCTGGTTTAAGTACTCGCGGTGGTGGGTTGCCACCTCCACCACCACCAGAAGTTGTGATTATATTGCCATCTGGGCCAGTTGTATTACCACCTATACCAATAAAATCTGTAGAGTTCTGATTGGGGCAAATCACTTCTCCTCCCATTGAAGGTGGTGGTGGTGGTGGATCAAGAGGTATTTGCCCATGAACAGTCCAATCCTTGTCTTGAAATTCAATTGTAAAAATCAATATAATTGTTAATGTGTATAAAAGTATTCTTGTTTTATTTGTGATCATATTACCACCTATCTATACTTTAAAGTCGAATTGACTTTTTTTCAGTGCTATTTTTTGTAATATTGCAATTATTATTACTATTACTATTACTACTGCTACTATGAACATGTAGTAATTACCTATAAATGTTAGAACTTGTTCCCATGTACTTAACGATTGTGCTCTTAAAGCTTCTCTTTCGAGACGTTCATCTCTTCTCTTTATGAAATCTTCTACTCGTTCGATGAATACGTCATAAGAGACTGCTACTGGTTCCCATCTGCTACACATGTTAAATTCTCTTGCTTCTTCACATATTGGATCAACTGAGAAGGGATTGAAAGGTCTTAAGGTTATTCCTATTGGTAATAGTACACTAAGGCTGCAACTTCCATTTCCCAGAACTTCAAATCTTAACGTTTGTCCTGGAGCAAAATCCTTAAGAGCTACTTCACTAGCTCCTGCGCTTATTCTTCGGCCAAGATGTTCTTCTCTTGTTGATAAATTTCTAACTCTTGAACCAGTTGGAACATTAGTAAACGTTATATCGAATACTGGTTTGTTATCTACCATTCGATATTCAATTAATGTATTTATGTTTCCTGCTAGCTCTCTTTGTTCGGCAAGGGTAGACATATCGCACCGTGCATTTACATGCATTGGAAATAGCATTAAGCCAAGAAAACATATAAACATAATGTATTTTTTCATCTACTACCCTATCCTTTCTAAATTATAGCACAACAAATTCTATTTGTACACTATCTTATATAGTATCTAAATATGTCATTTCTTATTTTAAATACCAATGCGACACTGTCAGCTTGGCCTATTTCTTCAAAAACTTGAAAATAATATACATTTCTTTCTCTTCTTCTTCTACTCGCAACTGTTCCTAAAAATAAGTCTTGAGTAAATATTTCATCATCGATAACATACTCTATGGTCCCAAACTCTGATATTAAATTTACAACACTAGTAACTGGAATCGCGATATCTTCGTATAAGTTAAGTTTAGCTTCAATTCTAAGAAGCGCCATACTGAAACCATGTTCAAATACTCTTGGAGCAAGATACTCCGTAGATTGAATTTGTGTTCCCGTTCTTGGAGCAGTGAAAGTATACTGAATAGGAAACTTCTTTTCAATAGAAGCTGACGTAATTCTAAAAGTAGTATTCCCCAGGATTGTTCCTGAAAAATCCATAGTTTCACCTAGAATCGCCCGATGATGTGTTTCTCTACCTGACAATAAACTATCTGGATCTAATCTAACTCTAACTATATTTCCACTATGTAAGTTTGTAAATTCTAATGTTTTTCTACTACCGACTGCTGCCATAGGAATTTCAAATATTAATAAGTGATTCTCAAATTCTCTATCAATAACCTGATTTGTATACACGGTTCCTAAATCATTAAATCTATTAACAAGGAACGGTTCATGGTTATATTTACTTCCACCTACATCTAAAGTAATCGCTCCAACGTTAAGTGGGATTGGTTCTCTACCACTACTTCTAACCATTAAATCAACTACAACAATATATCTGTCTCCTCCAGTAATATCGTTTCCTTGATGATCGGTATTAACAACAAAACTTCTTCTAACTCCCATTGTTGAACCATTCATAGAAAAGTTTGTTCCTTCTGGGCTAACACGGTTATAAATTGTAAATCTTGAATAGGCTACTCCTATAACAATTACTGCTAGAATCCCTAATCCAATATGGGCGATAAACTTATTCTCTTTATATTTATATTTTAAATGTCTTAGAATTCTTTTGCCTTTTCTTTTTTGATCACTAATATCAAAATCAAAATCAATTTCAAATTCTTCACTATCTTCTGCTGAAATATCAAGATTCTCTAAGTCCTCTCTAAAATCAAACTTTTTATGATCAAATCCTAAACTTCTAAACAAAGTTAAAACAACAAATATAAACTGAAATATCATTGAATACAAATATAAATCTCTAGCAGCCCGAATAGTCCTCAAATCTACAACAGTCGTTTCTAAATTTGATAAAACATTAAGGCCGTTTGAATATACGTAGAAAAATGCCAAGTGTCCAACTAAACATACAATATAAAATATTTTAGGTTTCTTCTTCGCGATTAGAACTGATAAAATCATGATTAATAAAACACCCGATATAATAGGCAATATAAAAAACCAATCAGTGTGTAGACGAGAAACAACATCTTGTCCTCTTACAATAGTAGGGTTTTGAATATAACCATTCAAAAAAGACAGAATAAAACCTGTCTGATATAACAGAATAGCAAGACAAACCATAATTACTATATGCATAGGCCTAAAAAACTTAATAAATAACGCATATGGTTTTCTGAAAATCATAATCTAGTCTCCTCTACTATCATTTACTATAAATAGTATATCGTAAAAAATACGAAAATAAAAGCTACTCTTGAATAAAAAATACAAAAAGATTATAATTGTCTTAGCTCAAGTAGGAGGAATACTTATGGATTATACCGTACATTTGCCAACATTTGAAGGCCCACTAGATCTATTACTGCACCTAATTAAGCAATCAGATATCAATATTCACGATATCTCTATTAACGATATAACCATTCAATATTTAGATTATATTAACAGAATGGAAGAACTCAATTTAGATGTTGCCTCTGAATACTTAGTAATGGCTGCAGAACTAGTGGAGATAAAATCAAAATTACTCCTTCCACACGATGAAGAAGACGAATTAGAAGAAGATCCAAGAGAAGAATTAATTAGAAGATTGCTCGAATATGAGCACTATAAAGAAAGTACCAAAACACTTAAAAAATTAGAAGAAATTAGAAAAGAAGTTTTTACAAAAGAACCTAGTGATTTGTTAGAATTTAGCGAAGTTAATAATTCTATAGACCACGGCGTAACACTAACAGATTTATTTGAAGCTTTTTCGAATCTTCTTACAGATAAAGAAATTAAAAAACCTTTAAACACAAAAATCACCAATAAAGAACATTCAGTAACTATTAGGTGTAATCAAATAAGAGATATATTAAGAAAAAAGAAAACCATAAAATTTCAAGATTTATTTGAAGAAATGACTAAAGAATATTTAGTCGTAACATTTTTAGCAATACTAAATTTGTCTCAAAAACAAGAAATAGAAATAACACAAGACAAAAACTTTGCTAATATATTACTAAAGTCAAAGGAGGGAACATCATGAAAGCTATCATTGAAGGACTACTATTTGTAAAAGGCAGTGAGGGTTTAAGTTTAAAAGAACTAAAAACAATATTAAATGAAGATGAGGAGTCAATTAATAAAGAAATTAAAAACCTATATGAAGACTATCAATCTAATCATAGAGGTATTCAATTAGAGTTGTTAGGAGATAAATTCAAACTTACAACAAAACCAGATCATAGGGACTATTACAAAGAATTAAAAGAAGAAGAACTTAATTCATCACTAACTCAATCAAGTTTAGAGGTATTGGCAATCATTGCATATAATTCCCCTATCACAAGAATCGAAATAGATGAAATAAGAGGATTGAACAGTACCTATCACTTACGCAAATTATTGATTAAATCACTAATTGAGGAAGTGGGTAGAGCAGAACTACCAGGAAGACCTAAACAGTACGGCGTCACAAACGACTTCCTAGATTATTTTGGATTACAAAGCACCGATCAATTACCAGAAATAAACATCATTCACGAGGAACAAAAAGAAACCAATTTGTTTGAATCAAAATATACAGAAGAACACTAATTCAAAGTGTTTTTTATCATCAAATTTAACGAACATATTTTCGTTTTTTTCTTGTAATTGCCCCAAAATACTGATATACTTTATATAGATGCAAAGGCATCTAACGGAGGGGGAATAATGAAAAAAGATGTATACTTGGATAAACATTATAAAAATATAAAGACGCTAATTGAAAATAATTTAGTAGAAATTAAGAAACAAGAAATTGGTACTAATTACCACACATTATTAACTTACCATAATGTAGGCAAGGAATTGATTGAAGCTCAAGGTGGAAAAGAAAAAGCTAAGTATGGTAATCAATTAATTAAAGAATATTCAATTAAATTAACTAACGAATATGGTAAAGGTTATGATTATAAGAATCTTTTTAGAATGCGTCAATTATATTTGAATTTTCCAAAAGTCGCGACACTGTCACGACAATTGAGTTGGTCCCATTTTATAACTATTTTGCCAATTAAAAATGAGAATAAAAGGAATTATTATATCAATAACGCCATTGAACATAATTTTAGCGTCAGACAATTAAGAGAATATATCAAAACAAACGCTTATGAAAGACTAATTAAAAAAGATAGTGTAAAACTGAAATATATTGATAATGTTGAAGAAACTGAGTCTGATATATTGGATATGATCAAAGATCCAATTTTAATAACTATTAATAACTCAGTGGATAGAATTACGGAAAAAGCTTTGAAAATATTCATGTTAGAACAAATAGAAAAAACAATGCTAGAGTTGGGAGTTGGATTTGCATACGTCGGCACAGAAGTACCAATCAAAATTGATAACAAAATATTAAGACCAGACTTAATTTTTTTTAATATCGAATTAAACTGTTATGTAATATTAGAATTGAAATTAAAGGAATTAACAATCCAAGATATTGGCCAAATTGAATTTTATTTGAAGGTATATGATAGCGAAGTCAAAAAACATTTTCATAATCCTACAATAGGAATTACTATTTCGAAAAAAGTGAATAAAAACATTATCGCTTATAGCGAAAAAAAGAATATTAAACATTCAGAATATGAATTAGTTGGGAAGAGTTGACGAGAATATCAAAAAAACAAAACCTACTTAGGTTTTGTTTTACTTAGTACATCAATATAAGTTGCATCCTCTTCTATAAGTTCCGCTAGGCTATCAATTTCTATAATGTCATATTCATTAATTTTTCTAATTTGCAATTGATACTGATCTTTATAATAAAACATCGGTATATCGTCCCAAAAAATATCAGTTATTTTTTTTCCGGAGAAAACTTCCTCAAGATGTTGTCTTAATTTAAGTCCATCTCGTCTTGTCCAAAAAGAAACACTAAATAATTGATATCCGTTTTTCCCACCATTTCTGTTACAAGAAACAACGAAACCGTTTTCATCAACAGTTTGTAACCATTCGTTAGTGTGTTGTTCTGTCCACATGCTACAGTAACCAGAATGTTCAAATTGTGGATTAAATATTTCTTGATTATTAACAATCATATCTGCATCAGTTATTATAGAGTTGCCTAAATGCTCGCGTGCCATGTATAGAGAAGAAATATTGTTGCATACAGCATAATATGGATTTTCAATTAGTTCTATTTGATCGTATTTCTCTTTCAAATATTGAAACTGTTCCTTTAAATATCCTACAACAATATATATTTCTTTTATTCCATTGCTAACAATAGCGTCAATTAATGATTCTATTATTTTTTTACCATTTACCTCTATTAAAGGTTTAGGTATTTTTCCAGTAATAGGCAATAATCTTTCGCCTTTTCCAGCTGCTACTATAATAGCTTTTGTCACTCTATAAATAAATATCACACCTTTTCATATTCGTTTGAAAATATCTTATAATAATTTTTAGCATATGTATATTGTTTAGCTCTATACTCTTCGCAATCAACACCTAATTTGTGTTTGTATTCACACCAATTATTCCACATTAATCCACATATTGAAATATATGCATATATTTTCATTCTAATATTATGTGGGCATTCATTCTCAAAGTAAATATCAATCACTTGATCTATTTGCTCTTTTTCATAACATGCATATATCACAAACATAGCGATATCAAGATGTGGATCTTGCATTCCTGCATATTCCCAATCTATGAGTTTAACGCTTCCATCAGCAGACATCAAAAAATTATCAGCAACACTGTCACAGTGAGTTAAAACACATTTTTTTATGGATGAATCAATAAATTCTCTAAGCTTTAAAACATTGTTTTTTGTTTCAAAATAATCATTGTTTAACGATTCCTTAGATCCCCACAAACTTTCGTAATACTCAATTCTTTCAAAGACATCAAAAAAGTGCTCCACTTTAAGTTCAAGTTCATGAAATTTTTTCAAATATTTTATACAACGTTCTACATCTTTATTATTATTTGGATTACACACTCTTGCGTTTTCACAAAAAATAGTAACTTTATAACCGTTATCGGAATCAAAACAAATCATTTCATCTGCAAGATTATGTGGTTCAATAGTTTTATATACCGCGTGCTCTTTTTCTCTATCAATTAATTTTTCTGTTCCAACTCCTGGAATTCTCATAAAATATTTATTGTCTTTGATTGAGAAAGTTATTGAATTGTTTGTCATTCCCTTATTTATTATCTCAATATTTGTAATCTCTGGTTCAGAACAATCAAAAATTTCTGCTATTTTTTTTGTGTCAATCATTGATTAACCTCCAATTAGAAAAACATCTTGCATCGCCGATAATTGAGAATCTATCTACTCCTAATACTCCACCTAAAGTAGCACGATATCTTACCGCGCTAAATATTCTTTCTTGAGACAGTTCGTTGTTTATAATATCAAACCATGATAACCCAAATGGATCATTTTCTATTCCAGCTAGTTCTAAAATACTCGCTCTAAAGTTAGCATGTGATAATTCAGCAGTAGAATTAATTATGAGCGGACCCTCAGCGGTTTCTTTTGACTTAATTAGCAAAGATGCAGTTGATGCATTATTTTCCGTTTCACTCGGCATAAAAGTTGTTCTAGTACCGTGATCCGCCAGTATTATTATTGTTGTATTATCGTATATATCTAGTTCTTTCAATTGTTTAATATATTCTTCAACTATTTTAAATGCTCCCCTAGTTTGAGTGACCAAGAATTCATCAGTCGTTATAGATTTGATTGTTTCCAATTTTTCGTTATACCCTACTGAATGAGCCGCATGTAAATGCACAATGTTAAATACATTATGTTCACTATTTAGATTAAGACCGTTGTTAACAAGTTTTTCATAAAACAGCAAATCTGTCTCAGGAAATATTGCAAATGGAAAATAATACGGAACCTTTTCGCTATCTACATCAGTCAACCATTTTATACTTCGTTCAAGTCCTAGGAAAAATGTCGGAACTTGCTTAATGATATACGGTGAGCTTCTCTGAGTTCCTAATCCAAGTAATGTCGATAAAGTGTTGGCTCGATTTACCTTTATATTTTCTGCGTCGGTATATCTAACATTATCAAACAAATCGCTAACTTGATTAATATCTGAATAAACAGACGGCCCATCAAGCAATACGTTTATTCTAAAGCCTTCCTCTCTAAGAGTGTCAAAAAACACTGTATCTTGCCATGCTAATTCAAAAAATTGAGTATTACTTAACGGAGCAACATACTCTTCTCCAGTTAGCATATTAGTGACTGAAGGAAATGTATTTGAATACGTTGAAACACTGTTTTGAAAGTAAGTAAATCCCGATAAACTATATGCTAGTTCTGGATAATCATCTAACACATCATCCATTATTTTGGTATCTAATCTATCAAATATAAATACTATAATGTTGTTTTCTTTTGCCAATTCAAAATGTTCAATATACGAAAAATATTGAATTGTATCTGGTCTTTTAAAGTTTGAATCGTTTGTTAAAGTAACTACAATTAAGCCAGTAAATTGCATAGCAAAAATAACCATTGGCACATAAAATGTAACATGCTTCCAAAGATTTATTTTTTTCTTTTGACTGATAAAAAGAAGTCCCAAGAAAGCCCAAATAATTAGAAGCCAAACAATATAATTAATAGTCACCAATCTAGGCTCGTAAACAGCCCAGCCACCTGCCATGATTTCTTGTGATCCATTCAAAAACAATAATTGAATATAGGAAGCCACTAACACTCCTAGTAGTAAGCATCCTATTACTAAAGATGCCCCCTTCGGAACAATCGTTAAAACAATCGTCAATACAACAAATGCTAATATCAAGACTCCTAAAAAGAGTGGCAGAACTTCACTTACATCGAAAGGAAAATGTCTAGAATTATTTAATACTAAATCAAACGGTCCAAATATTATATACGAAAAAGTAAAAGCAAAACTAATTAACACGCTTCTCTTAAATTTCTCTTTTACCAATTCCGATTTAAAATAGGCCATTAATCTGGCACTAATTTTTTTCATTTTTTACCTCTCTCTTATTATATATTTGTTTAATTATATATTTGGCTCCTGCCGACTTTTTCATATATAAAGATTCCTTCATTATTTTAGTAATAGCTATCTTATAGCTTTTTTTGGATAATTCATTGATAACTGAATTAATTTTTGAAAGTTCATCTAATTCCAATTCTATGCCAATTTTACTTCTGAGTTCAAGATCTATCGGCTTAATTGAAATCTTTTCATATTCTTCATTTGATATTTTCATTGGTGTATTAATAAATATGCAAGGTTTTTTTGTAACAAAAGAAAACTCCATAGAAATAGTTGACCAATCAGTTATAAGAATATCTGAATTTAAAACTGGCTTATTGTCTGAAAAATCTGTTTGCATCATGCTACCATATTTTTCTATCAAAGCTTTTGTTCTTGCCTCAAACCTCTTAATAAATTCTGGATGTGGTCTGATAATTATATTATACCCACAATTAATTAATTGTTCCATTATTTCATCTATACAAGTTTCTAATATGTTGTCTTTCTGCCATGATGGAGCGATTAAAACCGTTTTTTTCTTGTTTTTTGAAGATTTATACTCTTTAATCATAGTATCAAAAAGGCCAAAATTTACATCAACAAGTTTTTTCTCTTTTGTTTTATATAACTGTTCCATCTCTCTAATTTCTTTGTTGTAACTTGGACCATAGCAAAACACTGTGTCAAAATGATCCAAAGCTCTCTTGCGCAACATCAAATTAACACTTCCGAATCCATGATCAACATAAATATATTCAATATCTTTTTTTACTAATGAGCGTTTATATTGATACTTTTCTAAATCAGGCATAGTCATTATAACTACTTCTGCATCCATTTTCATGAGGAGCGTTATTAAAGATGAAGGACCACAATAATAAGCTTTAAATCTAGCGTGTTTTATATCAAAAACTTGATCATCATAATCACTAGTTACATAATGTACAACAATATCTGTATTTTCTAAAATGTATTCTATATAACTTTTAAAATATTTATAGAACCCACTTCTTTCAGAATAAAATACTAATTCTTTTTGGACAGAAAAAAACATTCTAGTATCTTCTTTTTCTCTGAGGCGATATTTTTTCTTTAATTCTTTATCTTCTTTTTTCTTTACTTTCTTTTTAGTTCGCTTGTCATAGTCAATATATTTTTTTGGATTATAAATTGCATTACAAATAAACGCTACTCCAATCGCGCCAGTATTTGAAAAAATCCAATAAATACCGACTCCCACCGGACTAGCATATGCTAAGTACGCTGAAAACATTGTCAAAAGAATTGCAGTCCCCCACTGACTAAAAAACCCTTGTTCTCTAACAAGAGGATTGAGTCTATTTTGAACAAAACACATAATAAAAGCACTAATAGCGGATAGTATCCCGATTAGTTCACTAGAAATAACAATATCTAATTCCGTATCCCTTACTAGTCTAAATACCACAATTAAAATAGGTATTTGAGCAATTAATGGTAACAAATTTTTAAACTCACTGTATTTTTCTCTTTTATACAATGAACGTAACTCTTTTAATAATCCTCTATAATCATCTCCAAATCTAGCTTTGGTATCATCTATTTGAGGTTGTATTTTAACTATCTTAATTGAGTTTTTTTGTGCCATCAAAGAAAACGGAAATAAAATTACCACTTTAATTAGCAAAGTAAATACAATAATGTCTATTATCGAGTTCATTTTTCCCCCTAACTAAAGCACCTTATTTCTTAAATATCTTAATCCTTATTTTTTGAAAAAAAATAACTATCCTTCTCCAAAAAATCCTAACAAATATACCTAAAGTAATTAATACTCCAATAACAATTTGAGCTACTATCGCGGTTGTTGTTGGATCTATATACGCATATACAGAAGTTGGAAACAGAAGCAACACAACCCCCAAAATAAAATAAATTTTTTTCATAAAACTCACCCTTATTAACTATAATCATTTTACACTATTTGCATTACTTTTGTATAGACCAAACTTATAAGCATATGCTATAATTAAGGAGCTTGCTCGCATGGCGGAACTGGTAGACGCGTACGACTCAAAATCGTAAGCCCTTTGGGTGTGAGAGTTCGATTCTCTCTGCGAGCACCAGAGTGATAGAAAACTCGAGCTTTAAAAGTTCGAGTTTTATTATTTAGATAAAAATATAATGAGCCACTGATTTTTTTATACAAATTCTTGACACTTTTGCTTATATTTTTTTTGACTTAATACAAATATAGGCTGTTAAATGTTATAATTATGATGAAAAAGGATGTTGAATATGAAAACTAGAGCTGAAAGAGAACGAGAATTAATAGACAGTGGATTAGTTAGTGCGATTAAACAACAATTTGCTGGCAAATCGCATAGCATTTCAGATGAATATATGATTTTAATTGCGGATTATATTGATAGTATGTCGCAAGTAGAAAATTTAAATATTGATTCTATAAGTTTAGCTAGATATTTGCCTAATGTATTAACAAAAGTGCAAGAATTCAATTTAGGTGGGATTCATGGCAGGACCGATAAGGATGTAATTACTATGAATTCAACGATGGATTATGAAACCAAAAAATTATTCTTTTTTCACGAATTAACTCATGCTTTACAAACAAGAAAAGTTAACGGAAATGAAGAATGTGGCTTTTATAATGGCAATACCGGAATGTTTTTAACTGAGGGTGCTACACAGTTCACTGCTGAAATACTTTATAATGTATCAAATGGTGGAGATTTGAAACGTAGACAACAACCAAATGTAGTTACAGGACAGCCCAACCACACATCAAACAGTCCATTATCTCAATATCAATTTAATGGAAATATTTTATATCTGCTTTCTGTTACAACAAAAACACCTCTAAATCAATTATTACCACTAGGGTTTAATCCAAATGGTAGAGAAATATTAAAACAAAGATATGAACAATTAAACGGAAATGAAGGAAAATTTGAAGAATTTATGCTTGATTTAGAAAAAATTTACTCAATAGAAAAGCTGAGTTGGTTTGGTTATTATGATAAAATGGCCGATCCTACACCTACAAAAATTACATTAACAAATGGGGGAGCAACATTTGATGGCAATTTTCAAATTCAAAATGAATTAATGATTAAAACACAGAGAAATTTAATGGCTGACTTTATTCTTAATAATGATGTAGATTATATTTTAGCAAATTACCAGCAAATTCTAGTTGGTCTTACTACAAATGATTTAAAAATTAATTTTATGAACACTATTGAGGAATTACGCTCTATGATAATAGAACCAGCGATGAATCAACAAATAGTAGGTGTCCATAGATAAAAAGCAAACGAATATTTATTATTTTTGACGATATTGGCAAACTAATACCAGTCCAAAAAATAACAGATTAGTCAAATGAAAATTTCCAAACATCCTTGTAGGACGCACCAGAGTGATAGAAAACTCGAGCTTTAAAAGTTCGAGTTTTATTTTCAGGAGCTGTTGCATTTTTAATAAAAAAATGGCATAATACTTAACAATTTTTAAAAAGGGGGGAGAATATTTGGGAAACAGAAAAAACAGTTGTCCAAGTGTGCAATTAGAAGCAAAGAAATTAATGGCATATTACACAACAAAACATCGCACTTTATGTGCAACTCTTAACATGGACAAAATGGATGATATTAATTGGTTTAGGGAGACTTGTGACAAAAAATGTGGTTTTTGTTGTCAACAAACTTATTGTGGTCCTTGGCTTCCTTGTGAATTTTTTGATAAAGATAATACAAGAATAGATGTAGACAAAATATTAATTCCAGAAGCCCACGAACAGACAGTCCATGATATTGACTGGAGGAAAGTAATAACTTTTATATCTAGGAGTTACGCCACTGTTTCGAAAGATATAAAATGGATAGATGTAGAGACTGGTAAATATTATCTAGATGTTCCAAAAACTGAGCATGGTACTTGTTCTTTATTGACTAAAGAAGGTTGCTTGTTGGATTTTGAAAATAGGCCATTAATTGGCGCAAGCTCAATATGTGGAGAAGAGTCATGGCGTTTTGGTAGAGAAACCTGTTGGACCAATGATGCTTTTTTAAACAAGACATTAGCCATTTTATATATTATGGAGCAAAATGGTAACTTACAAGATTTGGATGAAAACGAAATAGAAAACAGATTGCAAGTTTTAAGAGAAATAAAAGAACGAACGAAGCAAATCTTATCTAATTCTTCTTTACATGAAAAAGAATTAAATAATATCTATGATGATATATTAAAGGAACAAGAAGTAAAAGGCAAAAGATTAATATTTGCTAAATAATAACAGTGTGAATAACTAAAGTTGTTTAAGGGCAACAAGTTAGAAAATTCCAACTCATAGAGTTTGGATATACGAATCTCACTCATAAAACGGTGAGGTTTTATTTTGTGATTTGACAAAATGTTAAAAAAATGGTTAAATCTATTGTGTTCAGTTTTACTGAGCATTTGTGAAAGAGGTTGTTTATATGAAAAAAAGTATATATTTAAACAATGCATGGCAAAGCAATAAACAACACTTATGTTGGCGAAAATAATTCGTTAATGGCATAAGTGGTTTTATAATGCTTATGCCTGTATATTATAATTAAAAATAATACAGGTGAATTCATCTGTATTTTTGTTTGCCTTAAATATAGATGAACAATATGAAAGGGAGATTAGAATGAATTTTATAATAGCACAAATTATTGGCATAGTTTTACTAATAGTTTTAGTATTAATGTGGCAACAAACAAATAAAAAAAGATTATTGTTTTTTGGGATTATCGGTAGTACATTGAGTGTAATACAATACGTGTTACTTAATGCTATAACTGGTGCGTCGCTTGAACTAATAAATAGTGTAAGAAACATCATATTTTACTTTTTTGAGAAAAATAACAAAAAACCATCAGTTATAGTACTGATAGTATTTATTATGATTTCTATAGCTATTGGCATGTTTACTTGGCAAAATCTGTATAGCATAATACCTATTATAGTAATAATTATTTATGCTTATGGTTTATGGCAAAGCGATATTAAAATTACCAGAATACTAGCCTGTGTATACGCAGCAGGTATAACGATTTATCATATACTTATACTAGCGTATACAGGCGCAATAACTTCAATGATAGTGTGTATTTCAATTATTATATCAATAATTAGATATAACAAAAGCGATTTAAAAAAATAGAAAGAGTGAGAAAAATGAAAAATATTAAAAATAAAATGATTACTGGAGTTCAGCCTACGGGGAACTTCACATTAGGAAATTATATAGGTGCAATAAAAAACTTTGTAAAGCTACAAAAAGATTATGATTCGTATATTTTTATTGCAGATATGCACGGAGTAACTGGATATATTGAACCAAACAAAATTCATAATACAATACTAGATTTAACGGCAATTTATTTAGCTTGTGGTGTCGATCCAAAGCATACTAATTTTTTTGTTCAGAGTGATGTCAATGAACATGGAATGTTAGGCTTTCTGATAGCTTTTCAATGTAGAGTCGGAGAATTAAGCAGAATGACACAATACAAATCAAAGAAAGAAAAGTGTGGTAAAAATGGTGTTGATTTAGGGTTGTTTATTTATCCAACTTTAATGGCAGCAGATATTTTACTGTATGATGCAAAAGTGGTCCCGGTAGGTATGGATCAAAAACAACATATAGAGATGACAAGAGATTTAGGCGAAAGATTCAACAAGAGATTTGGCAATACATTTGAGTTGCCAGACTATTATATTCCGGAAATTGGTGCCAAAATTATGGACTTGCAAAATCCTACTGAAAAAATGAGTAAGTCTGCTGATCCAAGTGATAAGGGAACGATATTTATTTTAGACGGTGTAGAGATTACAAGAAAAAAAATAATGAGTGCAGTAACTGATAATGATAATAAAATAAAATTTGATGAGATAAACAAAGCGGGAATTTCTAATTTAATTTCAATATTAAGTGTAATATCTAACAAAGATATTATAACCATTGAAAGAGAATTTGAAAATTGTAATTATGGCGAATTTAAAAAGGCGGTAGCCGATGCAACTTGTGAATTTATAACTAGTGTTCAAGAAAAATATAATATGTTTAGAAATTCACAAATGTTAATAGAAATATTAAATAATGGGGCTGAAAAAGCTAAAATAACAGCAGCTTCAAAATTAAGTGAAGTTAGAAACAAAATGGGAATATACCATTCTTAGTTTCTTTAATGCCGTAGATAAGAACCGTTAGGACACCCGTATAAAATTAGTCGAACTAATCGTTCGTTCTAATAAAAAAGATTAATTTCGGTTAATCTTTTTTTATACTAGTTTTTTCTAATTCCTGATGGTATAATACTTTGAAATATGGGGGTCATGTATGACAAAAGTATTAATAGTATCATTAATGGATTTAGATGGCGATTCTATGGCAACCGGCGCTGAAGCACTCAAATCTTATATTGAAAATTATACTGATATAAATAGTGAAATTCATATCGCGCGAACTGCTTATGAATTGCTTGAATTACCTTGCCACTTAAAAGAATTCGATGTGGTTGGTTTTTCTGTTCCCTATCAAGAAACTTATGAAGTTTCTCTTAAACTAGCACAAGTAGTAAAAAAACATAATAAATCAGTAAAAATAGTTTTTGGTGGTAATTATGCAACAAATGTCGCAAAAAATATTATTAAGAATAGACATGATATTGTAGATTATGTTGTCAGGTTTGCTGGCGAAGAACCATTTTCTGCTATTGTTAGAGGTGACAGTCCAGAAACAATACCAAATTTAGTCTATTTAGATGAGCATAATAATGTTAAGGAAAATGATTTATCACAAAAAGAATTTTTTGGTGAAATACTAACCAAAACTTCAGGACCTAAAGTAATGTTGCGTTCTTCTCGTGGATGTAATAATAAGCCTAGGTGTGCTTTTTGTTCAGTTGCTACTACAAGCTATAATCGTTTAACTCCAGAACAGTTTATCCATCAGATAAAATTTCATGTTGAGAATAATTCTGACTTAGGCGAAATGGTAATAGTAGACGATAATTTTATCACAGATCGTTCTTACTTAGATAAGTGTGCTGAACTTTTTGTAAAAGAAAATATTCCTGAGCGAGTTTTCCTAAATATATATGCAATACCTAACGATTTTACATCAGAAATTATTCCAGCCTTAAAGGCATTGCAAGTCGAGCGTGTTATCTTTGGTTGTGATTCTGGCAACGAAGACATTTTGCGAAGTGCTGGAAAGAAAAACACTCCTAAGGAAAATATACGCGCTGCAAAACTTGCCTGCGAAAATGATTTTTCTATTATGTGTTCTTACATCATTTTGTGGCCAGGCGAGACGCTTGAGCAGATGTTGGAAACACTTAATAATGCCACAATAATCCGTTCTTTTTGTAACAAGAAAAATATAATGTTATTTCCTGTGTTTCCACTAGAAGTGCTACCAGGATCTAAATATTTTGAAATGCTGTGTGAACGTCATCCAGAGTATAGAGAAATGGATAATATTAATCCCTGTTCAGCAGCGAATCATTTCTTAAGATATTATTATGAAAATGACAAACAATATTTTGAAATGCAGAAACACGCAGTAAAAATTATGAAAAAAATAGATAAAATGACTTATAGGCCAAAATAATTTAACACAAAGGAATTGATTTTTCCATACAATCTTCTTTGTGATAAGATATTGGTAGAACAATAATCATTATCGGGGAGGTGCTAGAAATGAGTAAAGTTAGATTCGTTTGGGATGATGAAAAAATCCAATATTTAAAAAAACATTGGAATAAAAAAGCCTTATACATCCTAGCGACTGAACTGCGAACTACATCAGAAAACATAATGACAAAAGCAAAAGAACTTGAACTCCCTGAATATAAAACTAACCGTTGGACTAAAGAAGAAGTCATAAAACTTCGAGAACTGGCACCTACAACATTTTACAAAGAAATAGCTGTGATTTTAGGAAAAAGCGAACTCTCTATTCTAAAAAAAGCAAATAAATTAGGGATAACAGTATTATACAAAAAAGACATTAATAGTATGGCTCTTTGGACAGATGAAAAAGTGGAATATTTATTAGAAAATTATAACAAAATCGGAATAACTGAACTTGGCAATGAAATTGATGTCCCTTATAATCAGATATTAAAAAAATTGAAAGAATTAGGAATCGATTGGGAAACTAGAACTTGGAAAGATGAAGAAATACAAATATTAAGAAAAATGGCACCAACTTGTCACTATACGGAAATAGCAAAAGTTCTTAATAGAAGCGTCGGTTCAGTAGGATATAAGGCTTTTGATTTAGGAATAGAAACTATAACGGATTACAGAAAATTTACTACCGAAGAAAAATGGTTTGCAATAGAAAATTGGAATGATATGTCCGGGGCTGATATTGCAAGAGCCTTAAAATGTTCGTTAGGACAACTATATCGACTAAAAAAAGAATTAGATTTACCAAATAAGGGCCAAAAAATAAAGTGGACAGATGAAACAATAAACTCCTTACGTGAATTGGCAAAAACAAAAACAGTTTCACAGTTAGCAAAAAAATTTAAATCGACACATACCGCTATAATTAGCGTGGCTAGCAAACATGGAATTCAGTTAATTGATTCAAAGAAAAATTGGTCGGAAAAAGAAATATTACAATTAAGAGAATTGGCAAAAACAATGACAGTGGACCAAATTGTGCGAATTATGAAAAAAAGAAGCTATTCTATTAGATTGCAGGCAAAAAGATATAATATAAAGTTAATAAATAACAACAGTACTCACAGCACAAAAAATTGGACTAAAGAGCAGATAGCACAGTTGGAAGAATTGTTACCTGATTATACTACAATAGAAATAGCAGAAATAATGGGGAAAACCGAAGATGCTATTTATATCAAAGCAAGAAAGCTAGGGTTAAAAGTATTAGGTATAAGAAAAAGATGGACAATAGAAGAGGAAGAAGAATTAAAAAGTATGTGGGGAAATCATTCGATTGAAGCCATTGCAAAAAGATTAAATAGAACTTCATCAGCAATAACTAATCGTGCTTGGGTATTAAAATTGGGATCAGTAATGACAAATCACGTTAGCGCTTTAACAATACAAGAAATTTGTGATTTATTTGCTGTAGATAGAAATACTGTTGGGGTTTCCTGGGTTTCACTAGGTTTAGTTGTTTCCAAAAAAAGAATTTCCGCTAGTAAATCTTGTTCTATTGTTAAAATTGCTAATTTATATAGGTTTCTAGAAAAACATCAAACTATGTGGGATAGTAGAATGCTAGAACAAGACATTCTACCGCCAGAACCAGAATGGTTGATAAAAAAAAGAGAAAGCGACAATTTACTACCGATTTTAATTCCAAAGGCCGAAACTATTACAAAAGAACAACTAATCGCTGCTCGAAAATATTATTTAGACTTAGCAGAGCAAGAAGATAAAGATATCTCAACTGATGAAGATTCGATTTCTCAAAAACAACTTGTATTTAAAAAACGAACAGTAAGAGAGAACCAATAGTGGATTATTTAAGTTCATATAGCAAAAGATTAATCTAAATTAATCTTTTTTGTTGCTTATAATTCAATATGTTATAGTTGCTTTTTATATAAATTTATCGTAAAATTAATATAGTAAAAGAATAGGTGGTGTTTTGAAGTGTCAATTGAGACAAAAGAAGAGAATACTCCTTTACCATCTGCAGATAGCACTTCATTCAAATCTAATAATGTAACTGATGAAAAAATTCAGGAAGGCTTTATGTCTCTTTCTGAGTCTTTTGATGCCGCTAATAGTTTTTTAAATGAACAACCAAAAACAGAAGAAAAAAAGTTTTTTGTCAATGAGGTTAGAGAATTAACTGATGAGGAAAAAACTGTTGAATTACCTGTGTATTCAACACCTGCTATTTTTGCTAATGAAGTAAAACCCGAGGCTGTAACGATACACAATTTTGAACCACAAGATATCGTAGTAGAACCTCCACCTATTGAAGTAGTGACACCAGACCCAGAACCAATACAGCAAGAAATGCCACCACCAATCGAACAAATTCCACAACCGGTGACTGTGCCTATTGCACCAGAACCGGTAATAAACGAATTTGTTGAGCAATCAATAGAAATGCCTTTACCACAAGGTTCTGCATTATCACAACAACCAGTTATACCGCCTATTTATAATAATGAGACTATTGATTATCCACCAGCTAATATTGCGATGACACAAGCAGAACTATCAGAATATTTTGGTGAAGAGGAAAACCCAGTTTCAGAACAAGTTGAATACATTCCTCCACAACCAATTATTGATAATAATGAAATTTCAATGCCGCAGATTGATAATACAATTCCAACAACTAACGCAACTGAAGAACATTCATTCAATGTTAATGCTATGTTCTCGGAATCAATGAGATCTGATTCAGACCAATCAACGGCATCAGAAATACATACTGCTGCTCCAATGGCGATATTTCTAAACGCTGGACAACAAGCAGAAACTAATAGTGATCTTTCAATGAACAATAATTTTGCTCAAACAGAGATGGTTCCAATATATATGCCGAATACTACTGAGGCAGTTGAAGTTAATGAACAACCTATAAGTAGTTCATATAAACCACCAGAAGCACAATATACTAGCACAACTAAATCTTTAGTAAGCTTTTCTTTAATTGGTTTTTATCTTTTGATTGCAGTTGGAATAATCTTTGCTGGATATAGTTTTTATCAATGGCGGACTGAGTTTCAATTTAGTAGAGAAGAAGTTAAGCTCGCTGTTGGATCAACATTCCAACCAGAAATAATTTCAAATGGTGAGTTTCAAGATAGAGAAGATTATGAATGGGCTTCTGATAATACTTCTGTCGCAACAGTTTCAGATAGTGGACTTATTACTGCTATAAGTTTGGGAGAAACAAAAATAACCGCCACTCATAAACGAACAAATCGTTCGAAGAGTTTGTTGGTTACTGTAGAAGATATTGGTATTGAAAGTATTCGCTTTGATCATACTGCAATTAGAATGCAAGCAGGAACATCCGGATTATTATTACCTATTATAAATGATGATCCACTTATTGTTGTTAATCTAATTTGGGATTCAAGCAATCCTAATGTCGTTAGTGTTGATGAAAATGGTAGAATAAATGCACTTTCTGAAGGAACTGCAAGAATCACTGCTGTTGAGGAAGCAAGTGGCTTAGCTGCAGAATTAACTGTTACAGTTGTTGCTGTACCAGTACCTGAACAACCTAGACCACAACCACAACCTAGACCACCAGCAAGACCTCCATCACAACCACCACCGCCACCACCACCTAGACCTCCTACAGAAATTCCAGTTACCGGAATATCATTTAATGTTTCGCATATTAATCTGGAAGTTGGTGAACACCGTACTATTAACCCAGTTATCACACCTGCTAACGCTACAAACAGAAATGTAAGTTGGAGTAGCTCCAATACTTCAGTAGCTTCTGTAGCAAATGGTAGAATAGACGCTAACGGTCCGGGTAATGCAACTATTACTGCACGAATTGGAAATATAAGCGCAACGGTTACTGTAACAGTTACCGTTCCACCAGATCCAGACCCAGATCCAGATGATGAAGATTAATAAAAAACCTTATCAATGATAAGGTTTTCTTTTACATAAATATAATTACTAGAAGTCCTACTATTAAGCAATAGATAGAGAAATATATAAGTTTTCCTTCGTTAATAACTTTTCTAAACCATTTTGCTGCAAAATATGTAACAATAGCTGACACTACTAATGCCACAGCATAATAGATCCACATTACAAATGTTATATCAGCACTAATTAAATAATCCATTTCCAAAACCATGGCAGCGATACTGATAGGAATATACAACATAAAAGAAAACTTAAATGCTGAATCTCTTTTTAATCCTTGAAATAAACCGCCTGTAATAGTTGCACCACTCCTGCTTATTCCTGGAAACAGCGCAATTATTTGAAATAAACCTATAACAAAAGCATTCTTAATAGTAATATCATTACTACTTCTATCCCCTTTGTAATTTCTAATCAAAAACAAGAAAACTGCTGTTAGCAATAAACCTAACCCAACAAAATGTAGATTATCTGCTATGACATCTAAAATGCCTAGTCTACTAACTACAACACCAACAATAGCTGCTGGAATACACCCAAGTATTATTAACCAACAATAAATATAATCTTTTTTATACTCTTCATTTTTATGAATTAGATACCCAAAAAAATTCTTTATAAGATTAACTAAATCACGTCTAAATAATATAACAATTGCAATCAAACTACCAAAATTAGTAATAATCGCAAATGATTCAAAATCAATATTTGTTTCAAGAAAAGCACTTACAATAGCTAAATGCCCACTAGAGGAAACTGGTATTGGTTCTGTTATTCCTTGCACAATTGCCAAAAACACATAATAAACAAGTTCTACTATTTGCATGTAATCACCTCTTACATTATACTTCTTTTTTTAAAATTAATAAACATACAACAATTGCACATAATTCTTGAATATACTTGTAGTACTTCTTCTGTTTATGATAGTATATTACTGACTGACTAAACATTTATCTTTAGGGGGGCAAAAGATGGAAAATCTCGAAAATAACAAAGATCAAATTCTTTTGCGTATCCGAAAAGAACTTAAACAATATGAAAGTTCTGTAATCCCTAGTGAAGACTTTGAAAGAATTATGAATACTTATACTGAATTTGAAGAAGACATTATAGCGATTATAAATGAATTAGATATATCATACGAAGAAGTTGTTGTTGAAGAAGAAGAAGTTTTTACAAAGAAAGATTATGAAAAACATTCAATAGATGATCCTGTAAAGATGTATTTGCGGGAAATGGGTAAAATTCCTTTGCTTTCTATTGAAGAAGAAATAGAATTAGGCAAATTGAAAGCTGAAGGGAATGAAAATGCTGCTAAAAGTCTCGCTGAAGCTAATTTAAGATTAGTCGTTTCCATTGCTAAAAGGTACATTGGACGAGGATTATTATTCGGCGACTTAATTCAAGAAGGAAACCTTGGTTTAATAAAAGCTGTCACTAAATTTGATGTGGAAAAAGGTTATAAATTTTCTACTTATGCAACATGGTGGATAAGACAAGCAATAACTAGAGCGATAGGTGATCAAGCTAGAACCATAAGAATTCCAATTCATATGGTAGAAACTATAAATAAATATTATAGATTGCACACAGCGCTTACAAATGAACTGGGACGCGAACCAACTGAACTTGAATTAGCAAAAGAATTAAAGGTTTCTAAAGACAAGTTAGATGAAATAATCAGCTATATCCAAGAACCTGTATCAATACAGACATTGATAGGTGGCGATGAGGAAACTGAACTCGGAGACTTAATTGCTAATCCTGAATCTGACAATACTGAAGAACTAGGTATGATGCCACTACAAAAAGAAAAACTATTAGAAGTGTTGTCAACTTTAACAAATCAAGAAGAAAAAATAATGAGACTAAGATTTGGAATTGATAGTGGTTTTCCTTTAACATTAGAAGAAACAGCCGTAACATATGCTAAGGATACCGGAACAAGAAAAGTAAGCAGAGAAAGAATTAGACAAATAGAAGCCAAATCTATAAGAAAATTGAGACATCCATCAAGAAGCAGACACTTAAAAGCTGAACCAGGAAAATTCCATACTCCTTTTTCACTAAAGAGTGGTTCTGGTATTAATGCTGGTTTACAACAACATTATCATCAGCAAAAAAGAGAAAAGAAAACAGAAGTTAAAGCAATACCTATAAATGAGGACTTAATAAGCGAACCAATTTCAATAATAACGCGTAGACACGATTTGGAAATTGTAACTAGCGAAATAATCGCTCGTGATGATTGGATTAAAGATAAAAAAGTAATACCACCAGAAATAGATAATAAAGGGGAAACTATTGAAGGAAGTGAAGATGTGAAAATAAATAAAATGCCTGTGGAAACACAAGAAATAAAAGCGAGAACAACTAGACCAAATAATATTTTTGAATTATTCTCAGAATATACTGAGGAGCAAGTGTTAGAAGCAATAAAATTACTACCTGAAAAAAGTATTAAAGCTATGGAATTAAAATATGGATTAAATGGACAAATAGCTACCTCTGTTAAAGAAATAGCGGAACTCCTAAGAGACGAAGAAGGCAAAATTGGCTCAAGGTTAAATAATAGCAGAGTGCGAATTGGTAAAATTTTATCTGGAGAAGCAACAAGATTTAGAGCAGGTAAACCAACAGAAAAAGTTCAAGCACCAATTGAGCCTATATCAATACCTCCTATGACATTAGAAGAACAAGTAAATAAATTTGTAGAATTAATTTTGTTAGGTGAGTTTGGCAAAGAAAGAAAAACAGTTATCATTGGTGATCATAAAGTTGACGCAAAGATTTTTATAACTAAGTGTTCGTTTACATATAAAGACAAGAGATTTAATTCTCTGGATAAACGACGTGGCTTTCAAAAGAATTGTATAGCGTACGTTATAACAACATCTGATAAATATGAAAATCCTATCTCAGAAAAGGTTTTAGTAAAAGATTTTGAGAAAAAAACATTTTATAAATTTGTACCAAAACCAATTAAGGGCGAATATGATTTATCTGATGTATTAGATAAAGAATTAGTTTGTTATGATATTAGAAGAGTCTTCGTAAATAATAAAGTTGTCAATAAAAAAATAGAGGTTATTCCAGAAACAATAGTTGATGAAGATATTATTATAGAGGAACCAGTAATTGATGAGATTTCCTCTCCTGAAGAAATACCTATTCCTTCAGAAATTTCTGTAGAAGAAGAAATTGTGGATGAAACATCAGAAGTTGAAGTTGTGGAAGAGACAACAATAGTTGAAGAAGTGGTAGCAAGCGAACTAACAAAAGAAAAAACTAGAAGAATTAGGACAAGCAATATTTTTGAATTGTTTCCAGACCATACTGAAGAGCAAGTGTTAGAAACAATAAAATTACTACCTGAAAAAAGTATTGCAGTCTTTGAACTAAAATACGGATTAAATGGACAAACACCAACCCCTATTAAAGACATAGCGATACTCCTAAATGACAAAGTCATGAATATTAATGCAAGAGTGGCTAGCGGCAAAAAAAGAATCACTGATATTCTATCTGGTAAAGCCTCTAGGTTTCAAACTAGTCAATCCGAAGAGAAGATAAACATAGATGAGCCTAAGCAAGTTTTATTCTATAAACTATTCCAAGGGTTTTCTGAAGAAGAGGTAAATCATGTAGTGTCTAATCTTGAAGAAACAAGAAAAATCCTTATCGAATTAACATATGGATTGAACGGCTGCAAAGTGGTTTCTACTGGCGACATTGAAAGAATACTTGGGTTTAAGAAAAAAGAACTTCCACAAAGAATCAATTATACAATTAGATTAATATCAAAACAATTAAATGATAAAGTGAGCAAAGTCCCAAAACCAACATCTGAGCATACTTTGGAAGACATTGAAGCAGAACTAATTATAAATAGATTCAGTGGATTAATTGATAGTAGCCTTAAAAACCTACTCTCTGAAGAGGACTTTGAAATGTTAAATGGAAGATTAACTGAGTATATCTTCTTGATGCTGAAATTAGGACACTTTAACGGTCAAAGATATTCTGAAAAAGAAATTTCTGACGGATTGTCTATTTCTGAAATTGAAGCAAATAGAATTATAAACAATGCATTAATAAATTTAATTGATGCATCAAGCATATCTTTAAATTTTAACAATGAGAAACAAAAACAATATATTTTAACTAACGAGAATGAAAAAAATTAGGATTACCTAATTTTTTTATCAAACAAACTTAGTTTAAAAAATGCTATAATATGCTTAGGAGGTATAAAATGAAACATAACGTACAAATTCAAATTAAAAACTACGGGAATATTGATATTGAGCTAGATTCTGATAATGCTCCTCTTAGTGTAGAAAACTTTATAACCTTAGCAAAATCAGGTTTTTATGATGGTTTAACATTTCATAGAATTATTGATGGATTTATGATGCAAGGTGGTGATCCTGATGGTGATGGAACAGGTGGAAGTCAAAATAAAATAAAGGGCGAATTCAACGCTAATGGGGTTGAAAATAATATTAAACATACAAGAGGTGCTATTTCAATGGCCCGTTCTGCAGATATGAACAGTGCTCGTTCACAATTTTTTATTGTTCATCAAGATAGTTTATTTTTAGATAAACAGTATGCTGGATTTGGATATGTTACTACTGGTATGGAAATTGTGGATAAAATATGTACAACTACACCAGTAACTGATTCTAATGGTTCTGTTCAAAAACAAGACCAACCAATTATCGATAAAATAGTTGTTTTGAATTGAAAAAAATAGTCATTATGTGCTATAATAATACTATAGTACAATAGGAGAGATAAAATATGGATCGTAATCGTCTTGCTAAATTAACTATACAAAATAAAATTGAAACATACATTGCAACTGGTAAATATAGTTCCCTAGAAGAATTTGTTTCGAAACATCCAGATTTAAAGACATTTCAGCAAACTGCTCAACTAAAAACCACAATGACAGCTTTTGGAGTTAATCTTACCGAAGAGATTTACCAAGATGTTTTAGCGTCTATGAAACCTAAACAACCACAAATTGAAGAACAGTTAACTACATCAGATGTTGATGGCAAAGAAATCGTTACTTACAAATCTGAGAATACCACTATTGTAGTTGATGATTCCTATAATAATAAACCAATGATTGATCAATTAGCTGACCTGCAAGAAAAGTATTCTTCATTTAGAGACCCTAACTCGGCTGAAGAGATGATGGAATATATGAGGGATGATATAAAACCAGAGCCAGTATTTAGTCCAATTATATCAATAGATAAATCTCTTTTAAACAGTCAAGAACAACAGGCAATACAAATAGCGGAGGCACTTGCACAAGAATCTACTGATTCTGTTCAAATAGATCTTGATAGAAATTTATTAATCCATCAAGGAAACATTATATCAGTCGAAGAAGACGAAATAGCAAAACAAAAAACTTTGAAACAACCATTGCTACAACAAGCTGGTATTTCAAGTACTGTAGTCTTAGCGTTGTTAACAGGGGTTTTTATGGGATTAACTTTTCTAACTTTACTTAGATAAAAGAAATAGAGGGATAATATGGAAAACGAAAAAATAAATGAAGAGCCTACTTTAGACTCTCCAGTTAATGATACTCCTGTTGATGAAAAAGGAGACGATGGTATAACTTTTGACTATAATCAATTATATGCCGATCTTCTAAAAGAATCTGAAAAAAAGGAACTAGCAGAAAAAGAGGACGAATTTAGTTGGGATATTGAAGAAGTTCCGATTAATTTTGAAGAACCACAGCAAGAAGAACTTACTTATGAAAGAAATGTAATACCAACATTTGATACCTCAGTTTTAGAAGGAACAGAACAACCGACAGAAGAAACTGAAGCACCACAACTAATACATACAATGAAAAAAGAGGAGAAACAAGAAAAAAGTACATTTGTTAAGAACTTAATCTTTATCGCTATATTCTTTGGAATTCTGATATTTGTTGTCTTAGTTATTTTCCCATTAATGGTATAAAAAAGCATCGATTTAATCGATGTTTTTAATTGATATCTAATATATCTCTCCAATTACTTGGAAAACTAATTTTATTTAATAAGTCATCAAGAGGAAGTACTTCTACTTTTCCATCTAGAATATCCACTTCATAGCCTATTTCGTTAACAAAGTTTCTAAACTCATCTTCTGTTAGTAATTGTTTAAATATAATTATCACTGAGAATAAATCATTTTTTCCATATATGTATTCATCATCTATTTTTTCGATATCAAGTTTATAGTGATACTCTGAATCTGGAATAACTTTTTGAGTTTTATGATTATATAGAATATCTTCATGAGCACATAGATTTCTATAGTTTGCCAGAAGTGATAAATAAATCGTTAGAGTTGGTACATCTATTCCATAAAAACTTGCTATTTCTATTTGATCTTCATCTTTTAGTATCATAAATAATTCCGATACTATTCCAAATGATAATACTTTTACCATAATCCACAGTGGTATATATCCATAATTATTTTGGTAGTGAAGTGTCGCGCTATGTTTTGAACCATTGACTCTTATCTGTCTTCTCATTTTATCTAGTGTATCACTTATTTGTCTTGTCTTAAGAGGATCGCTAGAAAAGTTTGCTGGATTTAAGTATTCTTTTTCTTTAAAACCATATTTTTTAGATAGAACATAACTAATTAGTGATTTAATGTTGTTTTCGACTACTAAAATATGTTTAAAATATATATTTCTAATTTGTCTATCAAAGACAAATGTAGCATATATTTCTTCAAAGGTTGTTCCATCAAAATATCTACCGTTAGTTTCTTTTAAAAATAAATGCCTATAACCGCTAATAAAAAAATAGTTTTCTCTTAACAGAATATCTTTGGCTTTATCTTCATCACCAACAATTAATCCTTTAGAACGCAGTATATCTATTTGTTCATCTAACGTTCTAAATACTTTGTTGTTGCTCATTCTATCACCAATTATAATTATACCACAAATATTATATATGTATTAAAAATAGAGTCCTAAATTAGACTCTATTTACACTTCTACTGAAACAAATTAAACGGTTCCCTAGTTGGTTTAGGTAACTCAAAATTTAGATTTTCTTTTGTTATTGGATGTTCAAACGATAAAGAATATAGAAACAGTGCGATTTGTTCTTCAGGTTTAGCTGCAGAATTGTACTTTTGATCTCCATATAGTGGGTAATTCCTACTTCCAAATTGAACTCTTATTTGATGACTTCTACTTGTTTTAAGCTCAATATCAACTAAGCTCAAGTTCTCTTTTTTCTCAATTAATTTATAATCAAGAATTGCTTCTTTACCCTTATCATCAATAACTACAACATTTGTTTTAACGTTTCTATATAGTTTATCAACTAATGTTGCCCTCTCTTCAACTTCGCCCTCTACAACCGCATAATACTTTTTCTCAAATCTACGTGTTCTTGTTTGCTCGCTTAAACGAGCAGCAGCCTTACTAGTTTTAGCAAATACCATCACGCCACCTACTGGTCGATCAAGTCTGTGTACAAGTCCTAAATAAACGTTTCCCGGCTTATCATATTTTTCTTTTAGACACTCCTTGATTATGTTTACCAAATCTAACTGTCCACTGTCATCTTCTTGTACAGGAACATTGATTTCTTTTTCCACAACTATAATATGATTGTCTTCATATAAAACACTGTTCATTTTCTTCACATCTTCCCTACTTTAAGTATAACATAAATACAGTTTATTATCAGCCACTTAAAAGAAAAAAGCCCAAAAGGCTTTTATTCGTCATTCTCTCTTGTTTTACTACTTTGCATTTTACCAAACAAAAGTGATGCAACAACACCTATACCTAATAGACCAAATCCTGTATAAGTAGGAATATTACTTCCAATAGATATTAATCCACCTTCACTCATAATAAGAATATTAGGCACTATAGATAAAAAGAACCCAAATATAATAGAAAATGTTATCGTATAATCTTTTCTTAAAAAATAACTAACTACTCTTGATATTAAAAATCCACCAATTACTGCGCCTATTGCAACTGGTGTTAGATACATTATTGATGTATTAGATAGTGAGGTAAAATCAAGCCAATGCCCATATAAACCAAAAGTAGACATGAACGACGCTGCTTCAATCCCCGGTATAATAGTTGCCACTATTCCTGAAAATCCTAACAAAAATAATTGAATAATATTTAATTCTTCAACAGGATTAATAGTAATACCGAAAGTAAACACAGTCAAAAACAATAGAAAAGAAATAACCATAATTATATAATGTTTCTTCTCTATACTTCCCTCTTTTTCCACTTCTCTATAAATAAGCGGAATAATTCCAATTAAAAGCCCAAAAAAAGCTAATCTAGTCTGTATTTCAAAACTAGTTAAAAAATATCTAATGATTCTACTAAAGGTCAAAACACCAAGTAGCATTCCACTTAATAGCGGAAATAAAAATAAAAGTTTTTTCTTAAAATCTTTAAATATAGTAGATATATAATATACTGTTTTACTATAAAGTCCAAAACTAACTAACAATATGCTTCCACTTAATCCTGGAGAAACTCCACCTATTCCTACTATAAACCCTTTACATAATAATATAAGTCTCTTCATATTCTCACCTACCTTTTATTATACCACTTTTCTTTATCTTATGACCAAAAAACCTTGGAATATCCAAGGTTAATTTAAACTTTCTATTTTTTGCACCATTCTTTGCATTGTTCAATGCGTAATCCATTATCTCCTTGTTCTGGACAATATGCAAATTTATTTAGCACATCGCAAGGAAAATCATCGCACTCTCCACAGTTTTCGTGTCCTTTATTTTCACAACAAACCTTCACTGCACATTCTCCCCAAAAAGGATTCTCAATATTTGTACAGCCTGGGCAATCAATATCGAACGCTTCTTTACAAGCCTTGCTATCACATACTATCCCACATCTTGACTTAATCATAAATGCCTCCTTTCTAATTAGGCGGAACATACGTCAAACCTAAATGTTCTACGTAAGCCCTTATTTTTACTTCGCTCATATGAATCCAGTTTTCTTCAATCCAATACCATCTAAAATTAGCAGCATTAGACATAAAGATTGGTTCAAATGTCATTAAATTAACATTAAATAATTCATACGGGATTCTAGTTATCGCATACCAATTACGAAATGTATATACTTGATTGTTTAATTTTGAATGAAATGTTCCTGTATCAAAGTCTCTACTATAAAATCTTAATCCTGAACTTAGATTTAATGTCATTGACATCCACTGATTTATTATTCTTAGTTCTGGAGCAAGTTGTGAGGAAGATAAACTAGCTGGCACGATTATTTCAGGGCCATTTCTTCTGCTATCAGCAGTACTGTTATGATGATTACTATAGACGATTCTAGAAGTAACACCATGATATCCCATGCCATACGCTACTCTTCTTAAAGATACCCACTCTACAGGACCCATTCTCATCTCATGTTCGGTTCCATTTCTATTTAAGCGAACTCTAAGACCGTGTTCTCTAAAACGTCTCGCTTCATATTGAGAAACAATCAAATTTAGTTCTGCTTCTCTATGTGTAGAGTTAATCGCCCCTGGATCAGTTCCACCATGACCAACATCTATTAAAATATCATATATGTATTGATGTGGAGAAACATTAATTCTAACATGGTTATTAGCGTAACTAAACGATACTAAATTGTTTCCTTTTTTTGCCCTTCTAACCCTTAAAGTTTCATCTAATCGGTTGATTACTCTTTCTCTTCTTTCTCCCATATTTATATATAGGAAATAATCTCCATTAACCAAGGTGTTCAAAGGAATATCTGCTCGGTAACTATTTCCAGTACTTACTGCACTTACTGTATTAACAACAACCCCTGTTTGAGTAACAACTGAAACAGACTCTACAGTTTCACTATTTACTCCACGTACTCTAATCCCATTATTAATGTATCGAATACTTGTTATTTCATTGTTAGATTCTATTTCTCGAATCGGCTCCCTAGGTTCATTTGGAACATGCCTTACTGTTAGTCTTTTTACTACATGAACTTCCCTCTCTTGAGAGGCTATATTTCCAGCACTGTCAGATACTTCATATGTTAAGACATAAGTGCCTATTTTCTTACCTATTTCGCCACTAACTACTACTTTATCCGTTATATTACCATCGATATTGTCTATGGCCTCAAATCCTGGTTCAACAAACTCCTCACCCTCAACAATTCTAATAATCTGACTTCCTTTAAGAGTGAGTACAGGCGGGATATTATCTATTACGGTTATCTTCCTAATCTCTTCTGCTCCCTCATATTTGTATGTAATTATATATTCTCCAGGAACTTCATTATTAACTTCTCCTGTCATTTCGGCTTTATAATCCGTTTCTTCATCATTAATAAACACTACAGCTCCATGTTCAACATAATCCTCATACATAAATAAATCTACATTAGGAGAACCAATTAGCTTGATTACAACTTTATCAGTTTCTTCCGCAGTGAAATAATCTCTACCTAAAATTAGTAAAAGTCCAATAGTAATTACAACCAAAATACCAATTATTATTAATATTCTCTTTAGCGTGGGATTCATATTTCACCGCCCTTTTTATTAACCTATATAATATCACATATACGAATATTTTGATATCAAAAAAACCAAGAAATTTCTTAGGTTTTTTATTTACATTGCCTATAATAATGCTGCTTCAAACTTTTCAATATATTTTTCTAATTCTAACCAACTAGAAACAGCATCAAACTTTGTCTTAATATTTTTATTACTAATAGAATTAAACAATAAGGGTTTGACATTAGTTCCTTTTAGGCTTTTCAAGACAGTAACTGAGTCATCTACCATAATAGTTATATTGTTTTCTACACAAACTTTCCTCTTGTCTCTTGCACTAAACATTATATTATCAACTACTATATTATGCTTATCTAAATATGTTCTTGTAACTTCCTCTTGATTTAATTTAGCTAAATCACTATAGGTTGATCCGCTACTTCTTGCAGTGACTAAAAACACTTTGTGCCCGTTCTTCCTAAAATTATCTATTACTTTTTTTACATCACTTTTTAATTCATAACTTTTTTGCATATTAATTAAATGTTTATTGTAGAAATCCATTCTTTTTTCAGTGATATTGTTGCCATGCAAAATTTCATTTATTAAATCATTATCATCTGAGCCATAATATTCTTTTGCATGTTTTGTTATTAGTTCACTTGAATTTGTGATTACATCATCAATATCAATTCCAATTATCATATTTTGACTCCTATTTTTTTAACATTAAAACTTTTGCTCTTTCAACTTCCATATCAATTTGATCATTTAAGCCTTCAGTATTAAGATTTTGAATAGCGTTTGAAATCTCTGCACCTAGAAAAGCTTCCACTTTATCAAAAGGTTTTGGGCTATTGTTTGTTCTAGATGTAGTAAATATTCGACACGTACCTGTCCCAAATTCATCAACTAGAAGATGTTCATTATATTTAGTGATTCCGTGTTCAATTTTAAAATCAATTACTTCATACCCTCTACACATAGCAAGTCTTTGAATCAGTCTTTCTATTGCTTGTGATTCTCTAACTATTTGAAAAATCTGCCCGTCATTTAGAATTCCTTCTGTAATTAGTTTGCTTCTTTGAATTCTTGGGTCTCCAGCTTCATCATTTTTGATAGTAAAGTGAACCATCGCGGGATTATCTGTGTCAATTCGCATCATATCATAAAAGTCTTCATATGCTCTAACCCAGCTTCCGGTAAATCTACGACGTATAATTACTTCTAATCCACCAACTTTGACATTATACAAAATTTCTCCTAGTCTATCCCCGTCCAAATGTAACTCTGGTATGATATGTCCTTGTCCATAAAGCTTTGCTCTTTTTACATGCATTATTCCATTATCAAGATCACTTGCAATCATGTGTGTCGGAATATCTAGACACTCTTCAAATAACTTTAAAAAATAAGTAGTCAATACAAAATTAGCAAGACCAATTCCTGGCGTTTTATCTCCTCCAACTACATTTCCTCCTGGATCGATTATTCCTTGATCATTTACAGTTTGAGTGTCTTTGAAGTTAAAATAAATTGTTTCATCATCACCCGGAACAACATAACCATTTTTTGTTTTTCCTCTTATACTCAATATTGCATTATCTGGTATTATTAACATAATATTTTTCCCTCCCTTAAAATAGTATTATATCATGATTCTTATTATTATATCATGATTTTTTAAACCAATTACAAAAATTAGAAAATAAAAAAACCTCTGTATTCCTAATAGGTACAGGGGTTTTAATAAAATCAATCGTTTATTTTTTAGTTATACTTGATTGGAATTATCAATCCATTTTCCAAAAAAATCGATATGACCATCCCACGATTCCTTTGGTGTTGATTCAATTATTTTTATTAATTCATCATCTGTAGTTTCTTTTTCTATACTAACTCCAAATAAATATAATTTCCCATAGTGATCCATTTGCACTTTATCTTTTAATGGTAGACTGAATTTTTCAAACAATTGATTTACACGATTATTATAAATAATCATTTGTTCTTCCGCATTATCGAACGCTTCTCTTGACAAACTCATTTTATCTCCTCCTTCTAATTAATTATATTATAACATAGTTTTTAAGCAAGGCGATAAGCAAGTATTTTGTTACACAAAGAAAAACCAAGAAATTTCTTGATTATCGTTTACTAAACTGATGTCCTTTTATTTATGCAGGTTTGCAAAGGCTTTTTGTGCTACCTGTGTGTTCCCTAGAGCAATGCAAAGATACCTTATTTATCTTGATTTGATGATTCCCATTCTTCTTTTAACAATCCAGTTATATGCTCATTCTTTATAATTCCATCAGCTCTACAACGAATTGCAGCTCTTTTTATGCCTTCGATTTTATAGCCTATTTTTTCTTGTAATTTTTTTGAAGCCTCATTACCTTCATAGAAGCCATTTTCTATCTTCCTTAAATTAAGGGTTTCAAAGGCAAATTTCGTTCTTGCAATCATAGCTTCAGTTGCATATCCTTTGCCCCAATAATTACGATTAATCCAAACACCACCAGCATGAGCTACATCATCATAGATATCATATAATCCTACACGACCAATGACTTTATTTTCCACTTTTAAAACTATTGCCCAATTATAATAGTTACCATTATCGTATTTTTTAATAATTGATTCTATTTCTTTAATCCCATCTTCATAAGTAAATGGATAATTATAAAATGCATGCCATTTAGTAATTTCGATATCATTTAATCCCTCTACTAAATCTTCAATATCTTCTAATTCCCAATTTCTTAAAATCAATCTCTCTGTTTCTAATTTCACGAAAAGTATCTCCTTTATTTATCTATATTATACACTAATATTTTTTAATATAATAGTTCTCTACCTGTGTGCTATGTGTGTGCTACCTATAGGAATGCATACGAATTTAAAGAGCTCTAGAAGCATTTACTAAAAATCAGGAAATTAAAAAACCTCTGTATCCATAATGGATGCAAGGGTTTTAATAAAATCAATCGTCTATCTTTTTGAGAATTGTGGTGCTCTACGAGCTGATTTGAGTCCTGGTTTCTTTCTTTCTTTCGCTCTTGAGTCTCTTGTTATAAAACCAGCTCTTTTTAATATTTTTCTATAGCTATCTTCTTTGTCTTCATTTGCTTCATCATATTCTAATAAAGCTCTTGCAATACCTAAGCGAATTGCGCCTGTTTGACCATTAGTTCCTCCACCAGTTACTTTTACTTCAATATCAAATGTATTTTCATTATTAGTTGCGACTAATGGTTGTTTTAAGTCCATTACATAAGTTTCATACGGCATGAACTCGTTAACATCTTGTCCATTAACAGTAATTGCTCCTTTTCCAGGAGTCATTTTTACTTGCGCTACTGAGGTTTTTCTTCTACCTGTTCCAATAAATATTTTTGCCATTAAACCCTCCTACATTTCCATTTGTTTAGGTTGTTGAGCAGCATGTGGATGCTCATTACCTTCATAAACAAACAATTTTTTATACATTTGACGGCCTAATCTATTTTTAGGCAACATTCCTTTGATAGCTCTTTCAATCATTTCGATTGGATATTTTTCAACCATAACCCTTGCGGTTCTTTCTCTTAATCCACCAGTATATCCACTATGATTATAATATATCTTATTATCTAGTTTATTTCCTGTAAGATTAATTTTTGAAGCATTTAATACTATTACATAATCTCCACAGTCCACATGTGGTGTATATGTAGGTTTATGCTTCCCACGAAGTATATTTGCCGCTTTTGAAGCTAAACGTCCTAAAACAGCATCTTCCGCGTCGATTATAAACCATTCGCGTACTACTTCTTCCTTTTTTTGCATGTATGAATTTTTCATCATAACAATCTCTCTCTCCTTTACATTTGAACAAATTTTCCCAAAATTCGTTCAATGCGGGATTTAAATGTACCATTTACAATGGTACTATAAACATAAATAAAAGTCAACAAATTTCTAGTGTTTTGCTGACTTTTATAGTTTTAATTATTCTCATCTACCAAACGTTGCATTTTTTCTTCACATTCCCAATGTTTGTTCTCTAACTCCTGAATCCTACCATTCAATTCGTTGATTCGTTCTTCCTGACTCATGAAATGATGATGTTCATCCCAATACGCCTGTGCATTAATCTTTATTTTTGTCATGTTCTCAGAACTAGTTCTTATCACTACAGAATAATTATATCGAGCACTTAAATCATAGATTTCTCTACTCCTAAGCATGTTTTTAATTTGCTCTATCCACCCTCTATTATTCCAAGTTGACTGCTGCCCTATATAAAACTCATTGCCAAAGTTATTAAGAAATCGTTGATTAAATTCTTCATAATAAGTTATTTTAACAATAACAACATCTTCCAAACTATCATCTATTTCATGATCAAATGTTTCAAAATCGGTAAAGAGCATTTCTTCTGAAAAAGGGACTTCTTTTTGCTCTGTTACTGGTGTTACATTTAGTTTTCCATCTTCATGGAAAGTAAAACTACTTAAATCTAAAAGAAATACTCCAGTAGATATACCTAATCCTATAATTCCGATAAGTAGTGTAATAACCATCCTTTTATAGTTGTGTTGTCTATTAAACACTATGTTCGAGATAAACTCTAAAACCAAAACAGAACTAATTAAACCAAAGACAACAAATAACAAAATGCTTGTAAAAAATATGCCTTGTGTTAGTAAATATATTGAAACTACCAATGTTGCTGAAAGGATTAGTATTATTCCAAAAAATGGTAGCGCGAAAAGAACTAGAAAGATCTTTACAAAAAACATTGCAATCAAACCTAAAGTTTTAAAGATTGGATAATCGTGGTCTTTTTTCTCTTTTAATCTGATAATTTTTTCGCTTACTTCAATATTTTTCTTTTCATCTTTGTCTTGTTCAATAAAAACATACTTGTCTAAAAAAGCTATTTTAAATATATAGATAAATATCATGACATATAAAACAATGAATGCTGTTCCCGTAATGATTTCAAACAGGCGAACAATAATGGTATTTATTGTTCCATTACCAATTGCAAAAATCATGTTTCCAAATGCTCCTTGAAGCAGGACAACAGGAAGATAGAACGCTAATAATATTAGAGCTACAATTGGCATTGTAATTATACATTTTATAATATCTATCGCTTTCATATTAGTAAACATTTTATATGTTTTCTCAACAAAAGTTAATATACTGTCCAAAACGGTTGGCTTATTATTTTTTTTATCACTAGATATTTCCTTAACCTCATCATTCGTTAAGTCCTCTAATGAACAATTAAATATCTTACATAATGCCAGTAGTTTATCCATCTCTGGATATGTTTGTCCACTTTCCCATTTTGAGACTGATTGTCTCGTTACATCTAACATATCTGCTAATTCTTCTTGTGAGTATTTTCTTTCTTTTCTGAGCTTTTGTAATTTTTCATTAAAACTCATATTTATCACCTCTAATATAAATTTATCATGTAAACACGGTTGCGCTCTACCAACTTTGAGTTGTAATTTGTTAATTTTTGGTTGCTTTTATACTATTTTACACTAAAAAGGGACTTTTTTAGCCCCTAATTCACTAATTATTCAAAATAATCTAGTTTCATATTTTTTCTAACACGAGACATTACTTCTTTGGCTTTTTTACGAGCTTTTTCTGTTCCATCTTTAATGATTTTATCAACTAATTTAGGATTATCTTCAAAGTATTTTCTTTTCTCTTGTATCGGTTTAAGGAAGTTATTCATGGCTTTTATTAACTCTTTCTTACAATCAACGCAGCCTCTAGAACCTTTTTTACATTCTTCCTTTATTTTATCGATGTTTTCTTGATTTAGTAATTTATGATAGTAATAAACCATACAAACATCTGGATTAGCTGGATCATCTTTTTGTAATTTTTTGGGATCTGTTTTAGCGTTCATTACTTTTTTAGATACTTCTTCTTCTGAATCTGATAGGTAAATCGCGTTTCCTAGACTTTTACCCATTTTTTCATTACCATCTAAGCTTTTTATTCTGGCGTTTTCACTTAGTAGATGTTCTGGTTCGATTAATGTTTCTCCATAGATACTGTTAAATTTTCTAACTATTTCTCTTGTTTGTTCAACTACCGGTAATTGGTCTTCTCCAACTGGAACTAGTGATCCATCAAAAGCTGTTATATCGGCAGCTTGACTGACTGGGTATCCTAAGAATCCATATGTAACTGATTCACCATCACTACCAAACATTTCTTTCTTTTGGCTTATTTCTGTTTTAACGGTTGGATTCCGTTGTAATCTTGATACTGTCACCATATTAGAATACAGTACGGTTAGTTCGGCTATTTCAGGTATTTGTGACTGTATAAATATTGTTGATTTTTCAGGGTCTATTCCAACTGCAAGATTATCTAAGATTACCTCTCTTACGTTTTCTCTAACCCTCTCTGGTTTAGTAAAGTTGTCTGTTAAGGCTTGTATATCAGCAATAATTACATAGGTATTATATTTATCTTGAAGTTCTACTCTGTTTTTTAGGGCACCAAAATAATGGCCTAAATGTAGTCTCCCGGTAGGTCTGTCTCCTGTTAATATATTCTTTTTCATAATATCACCTACAAATAATTATAGCACAAAAAATAGGAATTAACTTCCTATTTATAAGCATTAAACATTAAATTAGAATTGAACCTTAACTCATCATATCTAATAATTGTTCTTACTCCTGTTGTATCGCCGTAATATCTAATTTCATTTCCTTCTAAAAAGTAAACAAACTCGTTTAAAAAAACTAAACTATCAATATTTTCTGTTTGAAATAGAAATTTAATTGAGTCGGGGTTTTGAACATGGGCTCTAAAGATGTTGTTTGTGTTACCAAATCTTTCAATCAAGTAATAGAACCCCGAATGTCTACCACCATGTAAGAAAACATAGTTAAATCTTCTGAATTCTGGAATTTCTACAGTATGATCAAAAAACACTCTATTATTTGCTTTAATGGTAGATATTTTAGTCCATTCCTCATTTTCAAAATGTCTTATATCTCTTCTTGCATTACCAACTTCTTGAATAGTTTTTCTTTCAACATCTATTTCATATTGAACTTCATTGTTTCTATCATAAATAAACACAGAACCTTCGACTACACCTTGTATATATGAATCAAAAGAGATATATGCTGGTGCTCGTACTGTAGTTATTCCTCTTGTAACCAAATCTACAAAGTAGAACTCTCTAAATCTTCTGTTTTCGTTATAATTAGCCACTATATAGTAATTACCTACAAACACGCTTAATGGTCTACTATAAACATCAGAATTAAGTACTTCTATTTCATTAATGGTTTCATTTATTTCAAATATTCCTCTTAAACTCGTAATGGCAAGTCTATGTCCTGGAACTTTATTATCTATGAATAAGAATATTCCATATCTGGTTACTTCTTTTCCTAGTTCGTTAACCCATCTAGATGAATCGTATAACCCTATGTTTGATACAAAACTATCTAAAGATTGGTGTTGTCCCTGTATTGTGTGATAATTATAAAATATTCCAGCTTGATGGCATAGCATATCAACAATGATTTCTTCATCAAATATCGGAAGTAGGCATGTTTTTTCTCCCTCATAATATATTATATCTGTCACTATTCTTCTTGAGTCAAATTCCTGAAACAATTGAAAGCTAAACGTTAATGTTTCGTTGCTTATTTCAATATAATAATTGTCCATTTCATTGCGCATATTTCTAGTGAATATTTCTTTTATTTCAAAGTCTGAGTGGTCTGGTAGTGTATAAGTTATCGTATGTCCCTGCGAAAAAAATCGCACACAAGAAATAGCGATTAACACTATAAATATTACAATTATTCCTATTCTAAACCATTTCATAATAACTCCATTTATGTCAAAAAAAGTGATTTATTTCCAAATTAATGGAAAGAACCACCAGTATTTGTTCTATCTTCCGTTTCTGTATTATTTGCCGGAGGAAAACCTGAATGCGTTGTTTGAGGTTTTTCTACTTTTACATGTCTGTTTCGTTCTCTCATTAGCATTTCTGTTACATGCCTTTGTATTTCCACAGTAGATTTTTTTGATATATTAGAAAAATATACTTTTTCCTTAACTGTGTCAATTATTATCTTTGACCAAATTATACATGCTTTAATGGTTATATCATTAAACATATCTGGTGTGATAGCAAGAAATAAATAGCCTGGTAAAATCCTTTTTTGAGCGATTATTATGCGTCTATTTGTTAATGCGATTGCATGAGTATTTAAAAATTCTGCTGAATTTAATCCTTTTTGAGCACAAAAAGCATATTTTACCTCTTCACCTGGATGTAAATGTTTCTCGATTACAGCAGCATGTTTTTTCTTTCTCCAAGCAATTGTAGCACCATATTTATTAGCATGTTCCATTATTTTTTCATATACTATCGACATACTCTTTCTCCTATCTTATTATTCCGTTTTCGGTTAATCTTTCTATCAAAAATTGTCTATCAATGAAACCAATCATATAGTCTATAACATGGCCTCTTTCCAAGATAATTGTTGAAGGGAAGCTTCTTAATGCTGTTTGATCACTTATGCTGTCAAGCAATTCTACAACTCTATCAAAAGAATTAGTAGCGTCCAAGTAATAGATAACAATGTCATTTAACATTGCAACTTGTCCAGCAATTGGCGCGAGCATACTACAAACAGCACAATTATCTGTTCCAATAACAACTACACTTAAGTCTCCTCTTTGAATTATTTGTTCAAATCGATTAACTGATATTCTAGTTAAAAACTGTTCACTTTCACTGTCAATTATACCATACGATATAAATATATCAAAATAGGATTCTATCTCGACATCACCTTCATGAATAATTTTTACTACCTCTCCATCACGAACTATTAAAAGCATATTTTCTTGTACTTCGCTAAACCCTAAATGGAGCATAATCCTAAGCTGTTGTCTCATGCTTAAATGATATCCACTAATTCTTGCATAGTCAAATTCATAACTATTACTTAAGCTGTGCAAAAATTCACTATGTTCTATAGTTTCGTCGTTCTCAGTTGTGATTAGATAAATCACCGAAACATCCTGCGTCATCGCGTTTCTAAATTTTTCTAAAATGGAAGCAGTCTCTACAAAAGCTGCTGCTATTAAGCCGTTTTCATATAGAAATGACGATATCTCTTCTGTTTCTTTAATAGCTTTGGATGATAATATCTCCCCGTTTAAAACAATCGCGAATACACTATCTAAATTAATCAAATTTAGATCACTAATTATTTCTCTTTTATGACTTCTTGTCATTATAGAAGGTTCTATTTGCAAGAAATCAAAATCATAGTTATCAGCATATCTCTCGCTTATTTTTTGCTTTTCAGTATCTGAGCCAAAATAGAATAACACAACCGATGAGTTACTCATCAAATCTCGATACTCTGCCATTATATTTCGAGCAGTTCTATTGGTGATAATGCTGTACAATCCATATAACATTAGAACACCTGCGATTATGAGAGCAGAAAGTAACGCTTTAGATATCCATTTTTTTGTACGCTTAAATTCTTGTTTTGACACTGTAACATGTTCAATATCAAATTCTACATGACACTCATCACAAACAATACTATTCTCATCATTTAAATGTCCGCAGTTCGTACATTTCATATTTTCACCCTTGTTATTCTATAATTCCAAACTCTCTTAAAAATTTCGTATACTCTGAAATCGGACGATTGCCACCCGACAAATTACCTACAATTTGTCCGTTTCTTATAACGAATAAGGTAGGCATTGATAATTGTTCTGTATATCCCATATCAGCTAAGTCACGGATAAACTGGTTTCCTTGCTCACCTAGCCACTCTGTTGTTAAATAATTAATTTCTATATCAAAAGACCTCGCGATATTATTTAGGACTGGTGTTGCTCCAGTAGAAAATACACATCGAATTGAACCGATTGCTAGTACCGAAGACCCTACTCTTTCTTTTAATTCTATGAATCCATCATATTCAACAGCAGTTAAATATTTAGTTGGTGGGTAATAGGATTCTTCTTCTAAAATTCCACCTCTTGTTAAAAAATCAACGAGCTGTGGCCCATCCATAAGACCTACTCTAATCATCACGACTTTTTTGTTTTGAACAATTACAGTGGTTGGTGTTCTAAATTCACTTAGCAGGAGAGAATCTTGAATTTCTCTTGCTTGACTTTCAGACAAAACTGATCTTTCTAATTCTAAAAAATCTATATCATAATAATCTGATAACGTATAAAGAATTTCTTTTTGAATTTCGCAAATTGGGCAATTATCATCAGCAAGATATATTAAAGTCAATTCTTCTCTTTCGAAATACTCATGAAATGATCGGAGTAAATCTCTTGCTTCTCTTCTTTCTGATGTTCTTAAAAATATCGTAACACCTATTAAGGCAACAATTATCAATAAAAACGTTGTCACTAAAGCAAATTTAAGTGTTTGTCTTTTCTTTTTTTTATTTTTTGCCACTAAAATCCTTCTTCCTAATCTATTATGTTTTCCTGAATTAGCATAGTTGTAATAGTTGCTCTTTCAGCTTCTGAGAATTGATCACGATAAGCGATTACCTTGCCGCCCTTTACTATCATAGTTAGTGGCGCCGAGATGTTTTCTGGTAAACCCATTTTTTCTAAATTATCAAAAAAACTAATTTGCCAACTCTCTTCCCATCTGTGCCACATAATTTGTGAAATATTAACATTATGTTTTCTTCCTAATGAATTTAAAAAGAATCTTGCTTCTGTACAACTTGGACAAGGTATTGTTTCTAATATAATAACGCTTGCTGTAGCACTGTTTAATAATTCCTCAAATTTTTCATAATTAATTGTCACTATGTGATCTTGCGTTGGGTTTTCTGTGTTTGCTGGCAACATTCCCGCCTCAATTAAATGTGCGACTAGATTGTCTCCTTCTGCAAACCCTGACCAATTTTTAACCACTTTTCCATTTTTAACAACTGCCGAAAACGGAACTCCACCATCGGCACCTAACATCCCCATTATATTTTCAACTTCAGCCTGTGGTAAACGTAATTGATCTATATCTATATATAAATATTTAACATTTAATTCTTCCGCTACCGCATCGACTATTGGTTTATACATCGAGCAAAACGGACAACTTTCTTGAGCAATTACTATAAGTGCTAATTCATCAGCATTAAAATAATTATGAAAACTTCTCATCGTTTCTGTTGCATTACCACTTAGCGTTTGATTTCCATTGTCGTCGTTACTACCTAATATCAATAAAACCACAATTCCCATGATTAACATAGTTATTACAACTCCTATAATCATACCCCTTGTTGCTTCATTCATACCTGTTTTCTGTTCAACAACTGCTTGTTCTTTCTTCTGTACTGGTTTCTTATTTGTATTTTTACTTGTCTGTTTCTTTTCTCTTGGCATATAAATTCCTTCTTTCTTCTTGCTATATCACACTAATCATATTACTTACCACAACACTGTTTATATTTCTTTCCACTTCCACATGGACAAGGATCGTTTCTTCCTACCTTTGAAACTCTTTTAGGTTGCTGTTTTTTTACTTTACTCATATCATTGTTTGCTTGACCATCAGCAACTTTTTTACGAACAACGTTTTGTCTTATTTCCGCTCTTAATAAGTATGTTGAGCTCTGTGTATCTATTGTAGATAACAATGAGTCAAACATCTCATATCCTTCTGCTTTATACGCTCTAAGAGGATTCTCTTGAGCATATCCACGAAGTTGAATACCTTCACGAAGATGGGACATTGTATTAATGTGTTCCATCCAATGAGTGTCAATTACTCTAAGTGTAATTGCCTTTTCAAACTCACTTACCATCTCTTCCGGCATTTCTTTTATTTTATTTTCATAACTACTTACTAATTTGTCGTAAATAGCTTCTATAGAAGCACCTTCATCTAAATCTTCTATAGCACTAAGAGGTATTTTTTTATTAACTATTTCTCCAAAGTAATCAACAAGGCTTACTTTATCTTCTCTGCTAAGATCTCCATCGTGTGTATGTTCATAAAATTTATCCTCAACAAAGTTACGAAAGCTTGTAAGAATGTTATCATGTATTGACTCTAAATCAAGTATTTCATTTCTTTTTTCATAGATAATTTCTCTTTGTTCGTTTATAACATTATCATACTCAAGTAGTGTTTTACGAACATCAAAGTTGTTTCCTTCAACTCTCTTTTGGGCTGCCTCAAGAGAGTTTGAAAGCATTTTGTTTCTAATAGCGGCATCTCCAGAGAATCCAACACGGGCGAGTAAATTCTTAGCTCGGTCAGTTCCGAATCTAACCATAAGTTCATCTTCAAACGATACACAGAACTGGCTAAATCCTGGATCTCCCTGACGACCAGCACGGCCACGTAACTGATTATCTATACGTCTTGATTCATGGCGTTCCGTTCCCAAAACACATAATCCGCCTAATGCTTTTATTTCATCATTAATTTTAATATCGGTTCCACGTCCTGCCATGTTTGTAGCAATTGTTACAGAACCTCTTTCTCCCGCTTTAGCAATGATTTCTGCTTCTCTCGAGTGATTCTTAGCGTTTAATACTTCGTGAGGTATTTTAGCTTTTCTTAATTTTTCACTAATTAATTCACTAGTTTCGACTGCTACAGTACCGACTAATACTGGTTGTCCTTCTTCATATCTTTCTTTGATTTCTTTTACAATTGCATTAAATTTACCTTCTTGTGTTGCGTATAACAAATCTCCGTAGTCCTTACGAGCAACAGGACGGTTAGTTGGGATAGGAAGTACATACATATTATAAATATCTCTAAACTCTTCTTCTTCCGTTTTTGCTGTACCAGTCATCCCTGATAGTTTTTTATACATACGGAATAAATTTTGGAAAGTAATTGTCGCCAAGGTTTTTGTTTCTTCTTTGATAGTTACGCCTTCTTTTGCTTCAATAGCTTGATGTAATCCATCAGAATATGTTCTACCTTCCATTAAACGACCAGTAAATTGATCTACTATTACAATTTTATCGTCTTGAACAACATAATCAAAGTCTTTTTTCATCGAAAAATTAGCCTTAAGAGCTTGGCCGATAAAGTGAACTAAGTTTGTATGTTCAATATCATATAAGTTTTCAATTCCAAATGATTTTTCTGCTCTTTCGATACCTTTTTGATCTAACGTTACAGCTTTTGATTGTTCGTCATATTTATATCCATCATCTTTTTTAAGAGTCTTTACAAACTTATCTGTTTGAATATAAAGATTAGCTGATTTCATAAAGCCACCTGATATAATCAGAGGTGTCCTAGCTTCATCAATTAAAATCGAGTCAACTTCATCGATAATTGCGAAATTAAATTTTCTTTGTACTCTTTCATCAGCCTTAATTACCATGTTATCACGCAAATAATCGAATCCTATTTCATTATTCGTTGAATATGTAATATCACAATTATATGCTTCTCTTTTTTCAGTAGGCGATAAAGCACGTAAATTAACTCCTACACTTAAACCTAATCCCTCATATATTGGTCCCATCCATTCAGCATTTCTACTAGATAGATACTCATTAACAGTTACAACATGGACTCCTTTGCCTTCCAATGAGTTTAAATATGCTGGAAATATTGTTACTAACGTTTTACCTTCACCTGTTTTCAATTCTGCTATGTTTCCTTCATGAATCGCGATTGCTCCTAGTAATTGAACATAAAACGCTCTTTCGCCTAATTTTCTTTTTGCTACTTCACGAGCAACAGCATAGGCATCAACTAAAATATCATCCAAAGTTTCTCCCCCAGATAATCTTTCTTTAAACTCATTTGTTTTTTGTTTTAATTCTTCATCGCTAAGCGATTCCATCTCTGGTTCTAAAACCTCAATGGCATCTGCAAGAACCCTGAATTTTTTTAGTTCTTTAGCGTCATGATTAAATATTTTTTTAAAAAACTTCATGTATCATTCTCCTCTTTTGTTACATATTTATTTTACCAAAAAAAAGCCAAAATTCATAGCTTATGGCTTTTTTATATAATACAATTATCCTTTTACCTCAATAATTCCGTATTGACCATCTTTTCTTTTATATAACACATCTATTTCATCAGTAGCAACGTTTTTAAATACGAAGAAATCATGTCCTAACATATTCATTTGTAATATTGCTTCTTCTTCGCACATAGGCTTTGTTTCTACTGCTTTTCTCTTAACTATTAGATCTTCTTCTTCATCTCTAGAATCATCAAACGAAAGGTCAAGTCCAGAATGTTCTCCTTTGGCGTGTCTTCTATTCATTCGTGTTTTATTTTTTCTTATTTGCCTTTCCAATTTATCAGAAACAGTATCAATCGCTGCATATAAATCATTGTGATTCTCTTCTGCTCTTAGAGTTATTTTATGGATAGGAATAGTGACTTCAACAACCTGATCAATTCCCCTAATTCGAACGACAACAGTTGCTGTAATATCTTGTGGGTTTTCAAAATATTTGTCTAAACGTCCTATTTTTAATTCAATATAATTCCTTATCGGCTCAGTAACTTCAAGTTTTTTTCCATGTATAATAAATTTCATTATATCATCCCTTCCATTTTAATTATAACACAAAAGAAGGCTTTCGCCTATTAAGAATTATTAAAAATTACCTCTATATTTTTGATTCAATTACATTCTTTGCTTGCAATCCTTTATTAGTCATTATCATCTCAAATGTTACATATTGTCCTTCCAATAATGTCTTGTAGCCAGGGGTGAGAATTGCCGTATAATGAACAAAAATATCTTCTCCATCATTATATTCAATAAAACCAAATCCTAACTCTGGATTAAACCATTTCACTTTGCCTTCCATGTCCGCTCCCTTTTCTCTTTGAAGAAAACATAACATGTAAATAAATGAAAATAAATTATCTTGGTACGAAATGTTTTAAAACTGACCTCAAATTATCTTTTGTACGTTTTATAAGCGTTTAATGCCGCAATTTTGATGTTTGATTCTTTTAGTATTAACCTCATATTTCATTCGTGATAGCATTAATTCATGAAGAGTTTTATTATATCTAATTGTCTTTCTGTAATCAAAAACAACAATCCCAACTACGATTGCGAGAAAATGGAAAAAATTGAATACGGATTAACTAGTATATTCTTGATGATTCCAAAACTTATTATTCTACTTCTAGTCGCTCACTTTATAAACCTGCTTCCTGAAATTTTATTTTTCTTGGTTATCCATTCGATAATGAAATCTCATTCATATGGATTTCATATGAAAAGCAGTATGTGGTGTTTTCTTATTTCACTAATTTTATTTTTGTTTATTCCAGTAATTGCCATGAGTGTTAATATTAATATCATAATCAAGGCTGTTATGGGACTTATATGTATACCGATGATTTATAAAAATTGTCCTGCTGACACACATAAAAGACCAATTATAAATCAAGCAAAGAGAAAAAAGCATAAGCTGTTAGCCACTATAATTGCTTTTATATATTTTTGTCTATCATTTTTGGACAATAATTTTATTGCTAATAGTTTCTTGTTTAGTTTATGTATTCAAACGTTAGCTACATCCCCTGTTCTATATTTTGTTCTTAAATTGCCACACGACAATTATCTTAACGAAAGGAGGTGTCATAGTGATTAATTTATTTTCGAATATATTAGTATTTCTTGGCGAAAGTGTTGCATCTGTTTCAAATGCTAGTAGTGTTTTCTTATTCTTCTTTGATGAACCTGAATGCCCAAAATCAATGATTAAATAAAAAAAGACACGCAAGTGTCTTAATTTTTGACTTTCAATGTTTGAATGAATGCATCATTTATTATTTTTTGAGTTTTAGACATATTTCTGTTTCTTTTTAAGATTTCGTTTACTAAGGGCAGTCCATAGCCATGTCCTTTTGCTTTTGTTGTATATCCTGGATTGTCCATGCGTGCGATATCTAAATAACCACTATAACTGTTAACAATTGAAATACATAACGCTTTATCTTCTTCATATATTTCAATGCCAATGTCTTTCTTTTCGGATACCTCTGCTGCTTCTATTGCATTATCAATTAATACTCCTATTATCATAAAAATATCCATTAAGTCTCTCTCTGACATGCTCTTGAGTTTTGATGCATTAATTTTCTTTGAAATTAATAATTCATAGCTAATGGATTTATCTTTAATTATTAATAGCTTTGAATATATTAATCCCTTTAATCCTCCTGTTGGAATGCGACTAACCTCAAGGATTAAATTGTCATCATCGGTTATTTCGTATTTATTAATTGAATCAATATATTCAATTATCTTTTTATTTTTACTCATAGATCTAATAATTGCTAACTGATTTTTACTTTCATGATTAAACATTCTGTGTTTTTCTAAAATTTCTTCATATTCAACTATTGTCTCTAGTAATAAGTTATGTTTTTCATATACTTCCGTATATTTATTTTTATTTCTAAAGTAGCCGAGAACGATTACAAAACTTACAACCGTAAGAATAGTACTTGAAAATGCCAAATATGCAACTCCTTTTGTTTGCTCTAAGGCATAATATGCAATCAAAGAAAATACATTATAAACTCCTATCGCTCCAAGAGATACAATAATAGCTTGTGCTTCTCCTGTTTTGTTTGTTGCATCTATTAATGTTCGGTAAATGTTTTGAATAAATTTTATTTTTGATAAGATTACTAGTAGGACTGAAATTGCGATATTTATTAGTAGGATATTATCTCCCTCTGAGTCAACATAAAAATTAAAACTCGGTTGCAAGATTAATCCCACAAAAGCTTCTGATATAATGCACAAAATAGTTATATAGCTTCCCAGCAAGATTGCTTTGATCCATTTGTTATGAAATAGAATGCGTGCTAAAATTACAAATAATACTAAACTTATTAATACTTTTGTGTATCCAATATTTAACCATAAAGGGATTAAAACAATTATATTGCTAATCAAATATGTCGGCAAGATTACTTTTTTGCTCACTTTAATTTTTTTGTTTTCAAGGAAATACATAGACAAGAATATAGCAACGTTTGACACTACAACTGCTAAAACAAGATTCATCTTTTATACCTCACAGATATTAAATCGGTTGTTATTCCTGTATCAAAAATGACTAACCTCTTTCTCCAGTCTATTTTTTCTACTCTTGATTTGTTTATAAAACAGCTTCTATGAGTTTGAATAAAGTTATCTCCTAATTTTTCTTTAAGTTCATACAAAGGCATTTTCACTCTATATTCATTATTATCAGTTATTATGATTGTTTTTCTTTCATAACTATCTTTCGTACAATACAAAATGTTACTGAGTTTTATGTTGTACATTGTATTATTTTCTTCTAATTTTAATACTTGGGGAGTACGTAAATAATTCAACGCATCTTCAATTGCCTCAGGTAATAATTCTGACAACTGATCAAACTTATTTATGAATGCAAGAAACATTATGTTTCTTTTTAGAACTAATTGAGCTAACTCTTCATGACCTGTAACAAAAATGATTATACTTTCAACATCATGTCTTCTGATTATTCTAGCCATATCTATTCCTGACTTGCTTTTTGTTTCAATATCTAAAATATATATTTTCCTAGCTTCTGAAGTAACGTTCTTTTCAAACTTAGAATCATAATCACTATATACTTTAAGTTGATAACTTATATCCTTGCCTTTCATACACTTAGAGACAATAGTAGTTATCAAATCACGATATTGAATTTCATCGTCACAAATAATTATATCTATCATGTTTTTCCTTTCCAAAAAAAATGACAAACGTCATTCCTTATTAACTTGTCTACATCTAGCTATTGCTAGTGTTCCTTCTGGTACATCTTCTGTTATGGTGGACCCTGCTGCTATTAGTGATTTTTTGTTTATTGTAACGGGTGCGACTAACACAGAATTACAACCCACAAACGAGCCCTCTTTAATTAATGTTCTATGTTTAACTTTATCTATGCTCTGATTAGCGGTTTTTACTCCTGCTCCTATATTTACATTATCTTCTACTTCAGTATCTCCTACATAGCTTAAATGCGGGATTCTAACGTTGTTTCCTATTTCGTTGTTCTTTAGTACTACAAAAGAACCTAGTTTATTATCGTTGCCAATCACATTGTCAGGTCTAATATGAATATATGGACCTATTATATTGTTATCTCCTATTTCACTATCCATAATATATGAAGTATATATGGTATTGTTTTTACCAATTGTAGAATCTTTTATATAGCTTCCTAAATATATTGTTGTATTATCACCTATTACAGTATTTCCAATCAACATTACATTAGGATGAATTATACATCCTTCTCCAATAGTAACTGTATCATCAATATATGTATTGTTTTTATCTATAATCGTATACATATTATCACCACTTAAATTATAACACAATTTAAAAATAAAAATGTTATAATTATACTGGAGATGATAATATGAATTGTCCAAAGTGTAAATATGAATTAGAAGATAGAGTAGAATGTCCTGTATGTGGTCTTAATCTAGATAAGATTAAAGACGAGGATGATCTTGACTATGATAAACCAATGCGTTTTCATGTTGCTTGGTTAATTATTTTATGTATTGCGATTATTATGGATGTAAATGTCATCATTAATAATTTTGATATAGGCAACTTATTGATTGCTATTCTTATGGCTATTACTGTTTTCTTTCTCTTTAAAAGAAAAAGAATTGGTTACATTCTTAATATGATAGTTATAGGTGTTCAAATGCTTATAGCGCTTTCATTTATAATGAGAGGGATAACATCAGACTATGAGGATTTAGCTGAACAAATACCCGAATTAACCGAACTTAACGCTCCACTAATAATAGTATCTGGCAGCTTAACAATTGTACTTCTTATTCTAGTAATAGTTTATTATAAAAGAAGGGTTCATATATTTAAAAAGAAAGACACATAACAGCGTCTTTTTTTATTTCCTTATATTCGTTGTTTTTGGGTATTTGTTTCAGAAGGATATGTTTTCTCTAATAAATTATAACCAAAACTCACTTCACTGTAAATTTTGTTTCCTATTTCTTGCTCTTTTTTGCCTACTAATATTCCGCCCATTTTTTTATAAAACTCTCTCGATGGAATATTATCTTCTAATACCCATAAAATCATTTTATTTTTGCCTTTGTTTTTTAATTCGGCAGTTACAAAATTGAACAATTCTTTCCCAACACCTTTTCCTTTGCAATCTGGCCTTACATATATTGACACTAATTCAGAATCATATTCATTGTAACCCTCTAAATCTAAGTATTGTCTTTCGCCAAAACAACTAAAGCCTAATATTTCTTTCTCCTCATTCTCATAAACACACCAAAAACCTCTTTCGAATCTAGCTTCCCATTTTGTTATAGTTTCTTCATAGTTTAAAGCATCTAAATATTCATCATCAATTATTCCTCTATATGCTGTTTTCCATCCATCTACTTTAATCATGGCTGCATATTTAATATCTTCAAGTTTTGCATATCTAACACTCATTTTTTCACTTCCAAACATAAACATTATATCATTCTTTCTACAAATGACAAAAAAAGATGCTACTCAGCATCTCCTTCTACTAATTCAATGATAACACATAGAGCGTCGTCTCCACGTCTTTCTGATAGTTTTAGTATTCTTGTATACCCACCATTGCGTTTTGCATAGCGTGGTGCAAGTTCATTGAATACTTTTTCGGTAGCTTTATTATCATTTTGTAAGAAAGCTAACGTTCTTCTTCTTGCTTCTAACGATCCATTTTTACCGTTTGAAATCATTTTTTCAACAAATTTACGAGCTTCTTTTGCTCTTGTTTCTGTCGTTTCTATTCTTTCATTCATAATAATATCTTTTGTTAAGTTAGCAAGCAAGCTTCTTCTATGTTTATTTGTACGTCCTAATTTTCTATAAGCCATAATGTCCTCCTAACTCTTAATCGTCTTCACGGAATTTAAGTCCCATTTCTTTAATTTTATCAATTACTTCTTTTAAAGACTTTTTACCTAAATTACGTATTTTCATCATTTCCATTTCTGATTTAGATGTTAAATCTCCTAATGAGTTTACTCCTGCTCTTTTTAAGCAATTATATGCTCTTACTGAGAAATCTAATTCATCAATAGCTGTTTCTAATTTTTTCATTTTGCTATCTTCTTGTTTTGCATTCATGATTCCTGTTATATCAGAAATTTCACTTAAATTAGTTATTATGTTTAAATGTTCTATCATTATTTTAGCACCTAAAGCCATTGCTTCTTCTGGTCTAAGGGCACCATTAGTAAACAATTCTATGATTAATTGATCGTAGTTAGCATCTTGACCAACACGAGCACTTTCTACTTCATAACTAACTCTTTCAATTGGTGAGTATATTGCATCAATAGGAATAAATCCTTTTTTTGCATTATCAACAAATTCTTTGTTTTCTGATGATGGAACATATCCTCTTCCGTTAGCAATCATTATTTCCATATCAAGTTTTCCACCTTTAGCAAGTGTTGCGATTACTTGTTCCTTTGAAATAATTTCTATATCGCTGTCTCCTTCGATATCTCCTGCTGTTACTGTTCCTTCTTTGTCAGCAAATAGTTTCAAAATCTTAACTTCTGTAGAATGATTTTTTACTATTACATTTTTAAGATTTAAAACAATAGTAGTTATATCTTCAACTATTCCTTCAATTGTTTGGAATTCATGCATTCCGCCTTCTATTTTAACGGCTACAATCGCACTACCAGGCATACTTGAAAGTAACACCCTTCTAAGCGCATTTCCTAATGTTGTTCCGAATCCTCTTTCTAAAGGATCTAACTCAAATTTACCATAATTTTTATTTTCAACATATTCTGTTATTTTATATGTTGGCTTTTCAAAATTTAACATTTCCCCACTCCTTTTCTTAATTATCCACGTGGACGCTTTGGTGGTCTGCATCCATTGTGCGGTATAGGTGTAACATCAGTTATAGATGCAATTTCTAACCCTGCTGTCTGAAGTGATCGGATAGCTGTTTCTCTCCCTGAACCTAAACCTTTTACATATACTTCAACTTTTCTCATTCCAATATCATATCCTGCTTTTCCAACTGCTTCAGCAGCCATCCCTGCAGCGAATGGTGTTGACTTCTTTGACCCTTTAAATCCTAAAGTTCCAGCAGAAGCCCAATTAATTACATTACCATCCATATCAGTGATGGTTACAATTGTATTATTAAATGTTGAATGGATATAAGCTTTTCCTTCTGGTATGTTCTTTTTTACTTTTCTTTTTCTTGCTTCATACGCCATTTTTATAACCTCCTTAAGCTAATTATTTTTTCTTATTAGCAACTACTTTCCCTTTTCCTTTACGAGTTTTTGCGTTTCTGTTTGTTCTTTGTCCTCTTACAGGTAACCCTCTTTTATGACGGGTTCCTTGATAAGAATTGATTTCCATTTTTGTCTTAATATTCATATTAACTTCACGACGAAGGTCTCCCTCTGTCATATATTTATTTAGTTCATCACGAATTGCATTTAATTCGTCATTAGAAAGGCTTCCAGCTTTTTTATTGCCATCTACTTTTGCATCAATTAATACTGTTTTTGCTAAGTTTCTACCAATTCCATAAATATAAGTTAACGATATTTCTATTCTTTTATTATCCGGTATATCTACACCTTTTATACGTGCCATAAAACACCTCCTAATCTAACCTTGTCTTTGTTTATGTTTAGGGTTTTTACATACAACCCTTACTGTACCTTTTCTTCGTACGATTTTACATCTTTCGCACATTGGTTTTACTGATGCTCTAACTTTCATTTTATTCCTCCTATTTTCGATAGATGATACGACCATGTGATAAGTCGTAAGTTGATAATTCAACTGTTACGGTATCTCCAGCTAAGATACGAATCATATTCATTCGCATTTTACCTGATACATGCGCCGTTATAATGTGTTTGTTCACCAGTTCTACTTTAAAATAATATCCTGGTAATACTTCTAATACTTTACCTTCCATTTCAATAACATCTTGCTTAGCCATATAATCACCTCTCTGTCAATATTAAAAACCCTTCTTTTGTAACTAATACTGTATGTTCAAAGTGTGCGGATGACCCGCCATCTGCTGTAACTACTGTCCATTTATCATCTAGAACATATACATTTGCCGTCCCCGCGTTTAACATCGGTTCAACAGCAATAACCATCCCTGCTTTCAGTATTATCGAGTCATATTTTTTGCTAACATAATTTGGAACATCTGGTTCTTCATGAATCGATGAACCAATTCCATGTCCAACTAACTCTCTGACAATACCTAAGTTATGTTTTTTTGCATGCCTCTCAATTGCTTCACTTATGTCTTTTACATAAGCTCCCTCTTTTAGAACTTTCAATCCTTCAAACAATGCTTCTTCAGTATGTTTTAATAGTTGGGATTGTTTCTTTGTAATATTTCCAACAGGATAACTCCAAGCTGAATCTCCGTGATAACCTTCATAACAAGCTCCAATATCAATTGATACGATGTCTCCATCTTTAAGTTTTCTTTTATCTGGAATTCCGTGAACAACTTCTTCGTTTATAGAAATGCATATATTTGCTGGATATCCATTATAGTTCTTAAACGATGGTGTTGCTCCACGGCTTATGATGTATTCAGAAGCTAGAGAATCTAGTTCTTTTGTTGTTATTCCTTCTTTAATATAAGGAATTAGATAATTATGTGTATCTCCAACTATTTTTCCAGCTTTCTTCATCATTTCTATTTCATAATCATTTTTAATATTAATCATTTTGACTCATTACCAGTCTTTCAATTTCTAGAACTGTTTCCTCTGTGTCTGTAGCATCCACATTAAACAAGTTTCCTTTGTCTTTGTAGTAATCGATTATAGCGATTGAGTTTGTATTATATGTTTCGATTCTTTTTCTAACTGCCTCAGCATTAGAATCATCATCTCTTGTAATAATATCTCCACTGCATACATCGCATATGCCTTCTGTTTTTGGTCTTTTGTCTATATAATTCATATTATAAATTTTTCCACATTCACTGCATATTCTTCTGCTTGTAATTCTGTCTACAACTACGTCAATTGGAACAGTCATATTTATGACAATATAGTCTTCTAATTCCAGCTTAGTTGATAATATATCATATTTTTTTGCTTGCTCTAATGTTCTAGGAACACCGTCTAGGATAAATCCATTTTTACAATCTAATTCAGTAATTCTGTCCTCAATAGCACCAAAAACTATTTCATCGGAAACTAAGATTCCGTTATGAATTAAGTCCTTAATACTGTCTCCAAATTCATCACCTATAGATGCTCTTTTTCTTAACATGTCGCCTGTTGAAATATGTACGTAATTAAACTTTGTTTGTAATACATCAGCGATTGTTCCTTTTCCAGCACCCTGTACGGCAAGTAAAATAATATTTTTCATTATCTTCTCCCTTTTTTTCCTTTTACGTATGTTCTACTAACTAATTGGCTTTCTAATTGTTTGTATGTTTCAAGTAAAACACCCACTACAATCAATAAACCTGTTCCTCCAATTACAATGCTAGTTTGAATAGTTAAAAACATGTTAAGTAAGATTGGAAGAGCGGCCAATAATGCCAAAAATGCAGCGCCTACAATTGTTATTCTTTTTAATACTCTTGTTACATATTTTTCTGTTTCTACTCCTGGTCTTATTCCTGGTATGTATCCACCATTCTTGTTTAAGTTATCAGACATTTCACTTGGTTTCATTTGCATAAATGTATATAAATATGCAAACCCAATAATCATCGCGATAAATAACAATAATCCTGTTGCAGTTGAGAAATCTAACCATCTTGCTATAAATAATTGCATATTAGTGTTATTTAGGAATCCTGCTACCATTTGAGGTATTGATATTGCTGCTGATGCAAAGATTACTGGCAACACTCCCGCACTATTAAGTTTAAATGGTATATAGTTTTGTTTTCCTAATGTGCTTGTTGATTTATTTGAATATTGTATTGGTAGTCTTCTTTCAGCTTTTTCTACAAATATAACTCCAATAACTATCGCTAAGAATGCAATTGCAAATAACGAAAATGTAAATACTCCAATCATATTTTCACCATTAGTTATTAACTCTGTCCATAAGTTTGAAAACATTCCTGGTAACGTTGTAATAATACCTGCCATAATTAATAGCGATATACCATTACCTAGTCCTTTTTGAGTTATTTGATCACCTATCCATAATACTAATGCAGTACCTGCTGTTAGTACTAATGAATACAACATATAATCAATTGGCGTTCCTTCTTGAATGTATGCAAATGAATACATATATCCTTGAATAAAAGCCAAAATAATTCCTATTACTCTTGTTATCTGGTTTATCTTTTGCCTTCCTGTTCCACCTTGCTTACGTAATTCCGATAAGTATGGTACTACGTTAAACGATAATAACTGAATTATGATCGATGCTGAAATGTAAGGCATTACCCCCAAAGCAAATATCGATGCATTTTCAAACGCTCCACCGCTCATTGCATTAACTATCTCTAGGAAACCTAATGAGCCGGAATCGATATTAACTCCTGGAACAGTGATTACCGTTCCTATTTTAAATACGAACAAGGCGACAAAAGTAAATAAGATTTTCTTCTGAATATCTCTATTCTTTGGATTAAATATTTGCCCAATTATTGCAAACATCTTAAATCACCTCTACTTTTCCACCATTACTTTCGATTTTTTCTATTGCTGTTTTAGAAAATTTGTTAGCTTTTACAGTAATTTTTTTGGTTAATTCTCCATAACCTAATACTTTAATACCGTATTTTTTTCTTCTAACAAGTCCCATTTCTCTTAACATTTCTGGAGTTACTTCTACTCCATTTTCAAAATTATTTAAATCACCAACATTAATTGCTTCATATTTTACTTTAAATGGAGCGTTAGTAAATCCTCTTTTTGGTAAACGTCTAAATAACATTAATTGTCCACCTTCGAATCCGGCTTTACGACTATAACCACTTCTGGCTTTTTGTCCTTTATGTCCTTTTCCACTTGTTTTCCCTAAGCCGCTACCTACTCCACGTCCTACTCTAGAACGTTTTTTAACTGCACCAGTAGGTTGTTGAATTGAATTTAATTTCATTATATCAAATCCTCAACTTTCTTCCCTCTTAATGCCGCTACTTTTTCAATTGTTCTTTGTGATTGTAAAGCTTTAAGTGTTGCATAAGCCATATTAATTTTTGTGTTTGATCCTAGTGATTTAGATAAAATATCTTTTACTCCTGCCATTTCAAGTACTGAACGCACTGATCCACCAGCTTTAACTCCTGTACCTTTAGCAGCAGGTTTGATTAGAACTTTACTAGCTCCCTGTATACCAATTGCTTCATGTGGGATAGTTCTTTCTTCCAAGATAGCTACTTTTACTACATTTTTAGTAGCTGCTTGTGCAGCTTTTTTGATTGCATCTGGAACTTCGTTTGCTTTTCCTGTTCCAAGTCCAACAGTACCTTTTCTATCTCCTACAACTACAACTGCTGAGAAGCGGAAATGACGTCCACCTTTTGTTACTTTTGTAACACGGCTTATGGAAATTACTTCTTCTTCATAAAGTTTTTGTTGCTTTGGTTTTTGTTCTCTTTGTCGTTTATCTCCACGTCTATTATCATTATTACGCGGATCATTATTACGTGGTCTTCTTGTAACAGTTCTTTCTTTTGGTTGTTCAGTTACTACTTCTTCTGTTGTTTCTTCTGGTTGTTCAGTTACTATTTCTTCTACGACTTCTGTTACTTCTTCTACAACTTCTGTATTTTCTTCCATCATTGCCCTCCTTCTAGAATTCTAGTCCGGCTTCGCGTGCAGCTTCTGCTAATGCTTTAACGCGTCCGTGATATTGGTATCCACCTCTATCAAAAACTACCTTTGTTATTTTTTCTTTTTTAGCTCTTTTAGCTAATAGTTCTCCTACTTTAGTTGCCGCTTCAGTGTTTCCACCGTTCTTTAGTTTCAGCTCCTTATCAATAGAAGAAGCACTAACTAATGTAACAGCTGCATCATCATCAATAATTTGAGCAAAGATGTTGCTGTTTGATCTAAATACATTTAATCTGGGAACTGAAGAAGTTCCAGACATTTTTTCTCTTATACGATCGTGTCTTGCTTGACGCGCTTCGTTACGAGATTTTTTATTTATCATAGTTATTCTCCTTTCTTATGTTTTAGAAGCTTTCTTACCTTCTTTGCGGATTACAACTTCATCAGCATAACGAATTCCTTTTCCTTTATATGGTTCAGGTTTTCTTATTTTTCTAATATTAGCTGCAAATTCGCCAACTAATTGTTTATCAATTCCTTTTATAACTAACTCTGTGTTGCTTGGAACTTCAACAGTTATTCCTTCAGGTATTGATGGGGTCCATGGATGTGAATAGCCAGCAGCGATTACTAAATCTTTTCCTCTTAATTGGAAACGATATCCTACTCCTACACACTCTAATTTTTTTTCAAAGCCCACAGTTACTCCAATAATCATATTTTGGATATTTGAGTTAGCTGTTCCATGAAAAGCTTTGTCTTCTTCATTTTTCCTTGTTACTTTTAACGTTGATTCAGAAATTTCAACACTTATATTTTCATGTATATTAGTAGAAAGTTCTCCCTTAGGACCTTTTACTTTAACAGTGTTTCCATCTAATTCAACCGTAACTCCTGCTGGGATAGTAATTTCTCTATTTCCAACACGACTCATAAAATCATCCTTTCTACCAAATATACGCTAAGACTTCGCCACCAAGTGTTTCAGCCCTTGCCATTCTATCTGTCATTAAACCTTTAGAGGTAGATATAATAGCAATTCCTAGACCATTTAATACTTTTGGCACTTCTTCAGCTTTTACATATGCACGTAATCCTGGTTTTGATATTCTCTTTAAGCCAGTAATAACGCGTTCTTTTTTATCACTATATTTTAGTGTTAAAATAAGTATTTCCTGAATATTATTAGTTTTTGTTTTATAATCAACTATGTATCCTTCTTCTTTTAATATTCTAGCTATTTCAACTTTTATTTTAGAAGCAGGCATTTCTACTTCTGTATTACGCATTTGATTTGCATTACGTATTCTCGTAAGCATATCTGCGATTGGATCTGTTACCATATATTTTACCTCCTTCTACCAACTAGATTTTTTCATTCCTGGGATTTGCCCTTTATAAGCTAATTCACGAAAACAAATTCTACAAATTCCGTATTTTTTCAGTACAGCATGTGGTCTTCCACAAATGTTGCAACGAGTATATCTACGCACTTCGAATTTAGGCTCACGATTAGCTTTTACCTTCATACTTTTTTTAGCCATTATTTTCCTCCTTAGCTATTTCTTAAACGGCATTCCGAAACCTTTTAAGAGATCTAACGCTTCTTCATTTGTTTTTGCAGTTGTTACAAACACAATATCCATTCCGCGTACTTTTACTACATTATCATATTCAATTTCTGTAAATATTAGTTGTTCTGTTAATCCCAAAGTATAGTTTCCTCTACCATCAAATGATTTATTAGATATACCTCTAAAATCTCTTACACGTGGTAACGTAATGCTAATTAATTTATCCAAGAAGTTATACATACTCTCGTCACGAAGTGTTACCTTACATCCAATGCCTTGACCATCTCTTAATTTAAAGCTTGCGATTGATTTTTTTGCTCTAGTAACAACAGGTTTTTGTCCTGTTATCGTTTCTAAATCTTTCATTGATGCTTCTAATAATTTAGAATTAGAAGTTGCATCTCCACAACCTATATTAATAACAATTTTATCAAGTTTTGGCGCGGCCATAACACTTTTGTATTTGTACTTTTCCATAAGATTAGGTACGATTTCTTTATCGTATTTTTCTTTTAGGCGATTCATATATATCCTCCTCTCAATTAATTAAGACTTTCATTAGATTTTTTTGCTACTCTAATTTTTTTGCCTTTTTTATCTGTAGAATGACCAATTCTTGTTCTCTTGCCATTTTTTGGATCTACCATCATTACATTAGAAACATGAATTGATGCTTCTTTTTCATTTATGCTTCCTGCAGTTTGTCCGTCTCCTTTTGTATGTTTTTTTACTATGTTAATTCCTTCGACAACAACTCTTTCTTCAGCACGAAGCACATGTGAAATTTTTCCTTCTTTTCCTTTGTCTTTGCCAGCAATGACAATTACTTTATCTCCTGTTTTAAAATTCATGTTTACCTCCTATAGCACTTCTTTAGCAAGTGATATAATTTTCATAAAATTTCCATCACGTAGCTCGCGTGCTACTGGTCCAAATACACGAGTTCCCATAGGTGTCTTGTCTTCTTTAATAATAACTGCTGCGTTATCATCAAATTTAACATAAGATCCGTCATCTCTTCTTAGACCAAATTTTGTTCTTACAATTACAGCTCTAACAACTTTTCCTTTTTTAAGCGCTCCATTAGGTGTTGCACTTTTAACGGTTGCTACCACTATATCTCCAATATTGCCTGAGTGAACTGTTCCTCCGCCAAGCACTCGAATTACTAGTAATTCTTTTGCTCCTGAGTTATCAGCTACTTTTAAACGGCTTTCTTGTTGAATCATATATAATTCCTCCTTGCCACAGTAATTACAGTATAACTGCTTTTTCTACTATTTCTACTAAACGGAAACGCTTAGTTTTTGATAAAGGTCTTGTTTCAACGATTCTTACTCTATCGCCTTTTTTAGCTTCATTTTTCTCGTCATGTGCAGTATATTTTTTAGAAGATTTAACTCTTTTTCCATATAATTTTGCATTCTTATATGACTCTACTAATACAGTAATAGTTTTGTCTGCTCCATCGGTAACTACTGTTCCGAGTAAATCACGTTCTCTTTTTTCTTCCATAAATCCTCCTATTTGTCTGATTCTAGTTCTCTTTCACGTAAGATTGTTTTCATGCGTGCAACTAGCTTTCTTAATTCATTTATTCTTGAAGGTTTCTCTAAAGAACCTGTCGCTTGTGAAAAGCGTAAGTTAAATAATTCTTCTTTATGTTCATCTATTTTTGAAAGAATGTCAGCGTCAGTTAATTCTCTAATTTCTTTGTTAGTCATTCTTTTCACCGCTTTCTTCTTTCATAACAAACTTACATTTAATAGGTAGTTTGTGCATTGCTAGACGAAGTGCTTCACGAGCTACTTCTTCAGATACACCTGATACCTCAAACATAACTTTGCCTTTTTTTACTACTGCTACCCATGCATGATGAGACCCTTTACCTTTACCTTGACGAGTTTCAAGTGGTTTTTTTGTAATTGATAAATGAGGGAAAATATTAATCCATATTTTTCCTCCACGTTTCATATAACGTGTCATTGCTACTCTAGCTGCTTCTATTTGACGATCTGTTATCCAAGCACCATCCATTGCTACTAAGCCATAGTCACCAAAACTCAAAGTTCTGTTTCCCCTAGCTTCACCCTCGTATGACAGGCGATGTGGATGACGATATTTAGTCCTTTTTGGAATTACTGCCATCTGTCTTACCTCCCCTGCTTTTTTCAGGAAGTATTTCACCCTTACAAATCCAGACTTTAACACCGATTTTTCCATAAGCAGTATCTGCTTCCTTATGTGCATAATCAATGTCTGATCTTAATGTATGTAATGGTACAACTCCTTCTTTATATCCTTCAGTACGAGCCATGTCAGCTCCTCCTAAACGACCAGAAACAGCGGTTTTAATTCCCTTTGCTCCTGCTTTCATTGTATTTCTTACAGCGCGTTTTTGTGCGATTCTAAAAGATACACGTCCTTCTATTTGACGAGCAATTCCTTCAGCTACTAACGCTGCATCTAAATCTGGGTTCTTAACTTCTTTAATTGAAAGTTGTATATTTTCTCCAACTAACTTAGTTAATTCTTTTTTTAGTTTTTCAATTTCATCTCCACCATGTCCAATTACAACACCTGGTTTTGACGTATTGATAATAACTTCTGTTCTTTTTTCGTTTCTTTCAATAAGTACACTAGATACAGAAGCATCTTTAAGTCTTTTCGCTAAATACTTACGAATCTTATTGTCGCTTACTAATAATTTTGCAAAATCCTTGTTATCAGCATACCATGTAGATTCCCAACCCTTATTGATTCCAACTCTAAGTCCTATTGGACTAACTTTTTGACCCACAAATGTTCCTCCTTTTCTCTAGCTTTTCTCACTTACCACGATATTGATGTGGCTTGATCTT
>Ga0123353_10000208_pt1 | contig 74475 bp, 67 predicted proteins | sample TergutLab28metaG_3_FD_92763 | JGI IMG/M metagenome (GOLD analysis project Ga0123353, IMG submission 92763) | Labiotermes labralis P3 segment gut microbial communities from Petit-Saut dam, French Guiana - Lab288 P3 | ecosystem: Host-associated > Arthropoda: Insects > Digestive system > Gut ... | reverse complement strand
TTCATTGCCATGATTTTACTCACAACGTTTGTTTCTTAACAGCTACCTTCTACCACTGCCCCGTCATTTTTATCGCTTGCCAGCGATAAAAATGCCACCCCTTCCCCTGCGAAGGGGAATACGCTGTCACAGTAATCTTCTGCAATAACACCGTTCCCGCCTTTGCGGGAATGACAAAAGGGGGCTTGGGAATGAAAACCTAGCAACACTACTTCTTAATAGCCTTAATCTCGGCTTCCAGTTTTGTAATGCTTGCTTTCAGCTCTTCGTTTTCTTTCTTCAAAGTCTGGATAGCCTCGACTACCGGAGCAATAAGCCCGTTATAGTTCAACAACTTTGTTCCGTCAGCCATCTCGGATACGAGTTTAGGATATACCTTCTCAACATCCTGAGCAATGAAGCCCATGCTGTCTTCACTTGTAGACTTTAACTTGTAAGAAACAGGCTTCAGCTTTGCAAGTGCGTCCAAAGCGTTTGTAATCGGAGCAACATCCGTCTTCAACTTGATATCGGAAGGCAGACCGGTATTGTCGTAAATGTACTGCCGGGCATACAGTCCGTGAACATATAACATACCGCGAACAGTCACATCACCATCAATCTCAGCAGTATAGGTACAACCTCCTTCCCAACCCTCCGCAGCATCATTCATGTTTTGTGGAGTATAAGACTTCACGTTAGTCTTGCACCTTCTTCCTCTGATTTTAAGCAAAGCATTTTCCATTTTCCCAACACTATCTATTGGAAAGTTACCCTCTCTCAAGTCAATAAGTGCATCCTCCCGCTCTATATGGTTAGCATTACCGAAAATTTTTCCCTTAGCGTTAGTTCCGTGCCCGTCAGCCCCTCCCTTAGTGCCTAAATCAATAGTTCCGCCTTGTACCCACATAGTATTAATGAGATTTCTATCTAAAACTTCCTTGCCGAAGTAAACTTCCTGGTTGCCGAAATAAAGGCTGGTGAACATAGTGTTCCATTGCTTATCGCCCAAATGAGGCAAACGAGCGAGCCATGGAACGTTAGCACCCTGCATAGAAGACACAAAAGTCCTTGAAGCTACGTGTCCCGGATTGGAAGTAAGAGCACCTATAAAGTAATCAGAAAGTTCCGCGCGCCAAGAGCCGTAAGCACCGCAAGCAAAACGAGGATATTGTCCGCTTCCGCTTGGAGTACAGGAATCCTGATTGTAAACAAAGCCGCCGTCAGCTCCTATCATAGAACTTACACGACCGCCCGAAGTATCGGACATTCTGTCGCCGCCATGAGTCATAACCATAAAAGAGTAGTTATTAGCAGGTGTCCCTTCTGTCGCACCTAAATCATCTCTGCGAATACCCACCGCATAAGACTGCCCGTAAGGAGAAGTCGTATCACCGCTAATACCCATACGCTCAAAAGCATCCTTGAGTTTGCCTAAATGAGCGCAAGTAGCTTTTTCACCATCGGGAACATAATTAAGGTTGGCACCCATAATCACTTGAAGCTCGCAAGCCACAGAATTACCGGGCTGCACACCCGGCACACCCATGAGCCAGCTCTGACCGGCATCGCTCCTCAAAAAAGCACCTACAGCATCAGCAATCTGGGCGTGCTGTTTAGCAGCAGCCTGATCACGCATCTGAGCGTTGCTGGCAGAAACTAATTTCCAAACTCCTCCGAAAAGAACACCCGCGATACCAAGCACTATAGCAAGCTCGATAAGAGTAAAACCAGCAGTTTTACGGCTTTGTATTTTCATCATGACAACTTTTCCTTTGCTATTTTATTGAAACCTTATAAACCCTAAAAGCAATAACACACTCATTCCTCACAACTCGGCTGACTTATTCACACAATATCCCTTCCTCTTCTTTCCATGATTTGCTATTACATGCAGAGCAAGCTACCGCATTTATCATGACGAAAGAGCTATCAGTTATGATGCTCGGCAGCGTATATTGTATCACTCCGTTAATGTCCGGGGCACACATATTGGTAACGGGATCACAATTCATACCTTCAATCTGATTGTGAATCGTCTTCAAGACACGTTTTCCATTGGTACCGTCAGTGCTAGCGATACCGAAAGCATAGCTGGAAGCATACATAGACTTGCGCATATTGTCATAGAGCCGATAGAAATCGTAAGGAATCTGTTGATTTCCAACGCAAGGCGGGGCACTGCCATCAAAACAAACGAACGTGCCTTGATAAGGATCATGTGCCGGAGGAGGTTCAAGCCATGTTGCTAGGTTGGTATTTACAACCGCCTCACCTTCATCAGGCAACTTATCTTCAGACTTAAAGAAAATAGACCTGAACCTGTAAGGGGGTTGAGTGTCTAAAGACAGAGGAATTACACATGGTCTGTTAGTAATAACCCACTCATCCCAGTTGATTTTGCCAACTTCAGGAGGAAGAGCTGGGTCGTCAATGCTTTTGCACCGCTTTTTAATGCAGGCATTGTCTGTAAAAGAGTATTGTATTCCGCAAACCTCGGCTGTGTCAAATTTATCGCCGTTTTTCTGAAATTTTATCTCGTAAGGAGTGCCCCCTAAGACGGCATTAAAACAATCATCAGTAACAGCATTCATCGCCGTACCCACGGCAGCATCGTGCCAAGCGCGCATAACTTCAGCGATTCCGGGTTGATTTCTTCTGGCTTCTGTGGACTGCATCATATAAACTTGGGAAAAATAACCAAGTATACTGAGTATAATCATGGCAAAAACTATCATATACATGATAAAATCCAATCTTCGGGAAGTAAGTATATCAGATAGAACGTATTAAGATTATTATAACAATTCGTTAACAATCAAGCACAAAAAGCGATTCTTTGCAAGAAATTAAATAGAAAATTTAGAATGTAGAATGTAGAATGCAGAATGTAAAACTTATTGATGAAGTGCCATGTTCTCTTATACAAACCGAAAAACAAAGCCTAAAAGATATTTTCCGTGGGGAAAAGTCATCTGCGGCATACTGGGCGGTGTATACGGAGGTCCTTGGGGATTTATCATCGGCATACTGCTAGGTCACATATTCATAGATACTATATTGAAAGTAATGACGTTTTTTCAAAATGCTCATGTACATTCTCAAATGTGGTCAGGCGTCTGGGACAGAGATTACAGAGACTTTGCCAAAAAACAAGAGCAAGCCTCTTTCACCATGGCAATCATAGTCCTGTGCGCAAAAATGGCTCGGGTTGACGGAAAAGGAAGTGCAGAAGAATTAAAAGCATTCAAAAAAGTATTCAAAGTCTCCCCCTCTCGGGAAGAAGACGTAGACAGACTATTCAACAGAGCCAAATTAAGTCCGGAAGGATTCGAGTCGTACGCTATGCAGTTAGCCTTCGCCTTCCAAAACAGACCGTTAGTCTTAAGAGAAATACTAAGCGCACTCTTCATGATTGCCATCGCAGATACCGGCAAGCTCACTAAAGAAGAAATAACATTCCTCCAACAGGTAGCCGTTATTTTCGGAATCAGCCGTGAAGAATTCCTTCACATAGCTGCTCGATCCGGTGTACATATGAGCGGCTCCAGACTAAAGTCTGCAAAGAAAAAAGACAGCTACGATATACTGGGAGTAAGCGAAACCGCCAACGATGCTGAAATAAAATCCGCCTACAGAAAACTCATAAAAGAGAATCACCCGGATAAACTGATTTCTCAGGGAGTCGCAGAGGAATTTATAAATGCAGCCACTGAAAAACTAAAACGCATCAACGCAGCCTATGACGATATACGCAAAATAAGGGGAATTAAATGAAACAAATACACTCGCCCAACTTCAACGCCAGAGCGGAAAATGTGAAAATAGAGTATGTAGTTTTGCACTATACAGGCATAAAAGACACTAAAAGCGCGATCGAGAGAATGACAGACCCTGCCGCAAAAGTCAGCGCACACTACTTCATAGACGAAACAGGCGAAATCATGCAAATGGTAGAGGAAAAAGAAAGAGCTTGGCACGCAGGCATCAGCTTCTGGAAAAATCAAATTGACATGAACAGTGCATCAATAGGCATAGAGCTGTCAAACCCGGGACACGAGTTCGGATATCGGCCATTCACAGCACCGCAGCTATCTAGTCTAAAACTTCTGCTGGAAGCCATAGCAAAAAGACATAATATGAACCGCAAAAGATTTTTACTGGCGCACAGCGATATTGCGCCTTCAAGAAAACAGGACCCGGGCGAATTATTTCCTTGGGAAGATTTCGCCAATCATGGGTTCGGAGTCTTCCCTGAACTTAACAGCAATGATTTCTCCGATGAGACTGATGAAGCAATCCTAGCCGCCATAGGCTATGACGTAAGCAATTATGAAGCAGCTTTAACAGCATTTAAGAGGAGATTTTATCCGGAGTCGTTTTCGGAACCGGAAACCAGAAGAAGAATGATAAGTGTGAGGAAGCAGCTTAGCTAACCGCCCGAAAGAATCTTATCTATATCGTCCTGACTCATAGAGTCCTTAGGAAGCTGAGGACCGTTAAGCAGAGTCTCCGGCTTAGCAGGATGCGCCTCAGGCTCAGGAGCTGCTGGTAAATCAGGCTCCGCACCGCCGGCTTTTTGTATTTCATCAACCATTACCTTAAGCATGGCGGAAATTTTTTCATCAATATGCTTCAAGGCCTGAACAACTTTAGTTATGCGCTGTCCTGTTATATCTTGGAAATTGCAGGCTTCAAAGATTTTAGTATTACACTCAATAAGCCTGTTTTTCAGCTCTTCCGGACATTCTTCCGCAATAAGAGCCACGGCATCGCATACGTCCATTATGCTGTTAGTAGCCTCTTCGGTAGCCATGACAACGGCATCAAGTTCATCGGTAGCCTTAGGCACATAGTTTTTGCTAATATCATCGGGCTTTATCAGAGCAATTTCAGCCTTTGCCTTTTTGATGTAATTTGCAAGCTCATTCATCTGAGTATAAAAAGTGAGATCCGTAGGAGACACTACGACTTTCAGAGACTCAAAAATATAATCGGCAATCTCATCTGTTTTCTCTTTGGGAACTGCAGGCGTAAGCTGCGCATGAGAAGAACGGACAAGATTTCTTAAACCAGCATGAAAGTTCTCGTATGACATAACCATGATAGCTCACCCAATAAATAAAATTAGAACGCTCCAAGCACAGCAGCGATTTTAGATTTCAGTGTTTCAGCATTGAAAGGTTTAACAATATAGTTGTTCACTCCCGCCTGTTTTGCGGCAATGACGTTTTCGGTTTTGCTCTCTGCCGTAACCATGATAAAAGGCATAGCCTTCAAAGCAACATCGGCGCGCACTTCTTTAAGAAGATCCAAACCGGTCATAGGCTGCATATTCCAGTCCGAGATTACCAACCCGAAATTTCTTTCTCTCAGGACTTGCAGAGCAGCGCTGCCGTCCGTGGCTTGAAAAATATTTTTGAAACCTATCTGTTTCAACAGGTTTTCTTCTATGCGCAGCATAGTTTTATAGTCGTCAACAACCAGAACATTCATATTAAGATCTACAGGCATAACTTCCCCGCATTAAGACTTTGAAACAAAAGATAGTACTACAGATACTATACATACCCGATAATTCTGAATAATTTGTTACTAAAAGTACAAATACTAGTCATCATATTGAATTAAAGAGCTTACCGGCACGGAAATATTGCTCCTGCCGCTAAGAAAATCGAGTTCTATGATGAACACAGCCTGAACAACCGAGACATTAAGAGACTTAATAAGCTCAATAGCAGCCCCTGCAGTCCCGCCTGTAGCGAGAAGATCATCGCATAAGACTGCTTTAGTCCCTTGACGCATAATATCTGTTTGAATTTCAAGAGTATTCTCTCCATACTCCAGAGTATAAGAACGAGATGTGACCTCACCCGGCAATTTTCCTTTTTTACGCACCATAACAAAGCCTATTCCCAGTTTTGCAGCCACTGCCGCACCTATAAGAAAGCCTCTGGCATCTACACCGCAAACATAGTCCGGTCTCAGAGGAGCTATAATATCAGCCATTCTGCTGACAGTCTCCTGCCACGCCTTGCCGTCAGCCAGCAGCGTAGAAATATCATAGAAAAGAATGCCCTCTTTAGGATAATCCGGAATTGAGCGAATGTGGTCTTTAAGATTCATCATGATGAGCTGACATAGATAATATTTTTATTTATGAATTGCTCGCAGGTTAATTAAAAAAGTAGTCCCCCCTGCTTTACTTGCAATAAATGTTATAGGTACATATACATTGGTCCCACAAGCGTTCACTGTCCATTCTTCTTTCCAACTTCCTTCTTGCAGCTCTTGTACTAACTCTGTGTTAATAACGGAGAAATTGTTACAATCTCTCTCAAGAACACCGACTGAAACATAAACGTTTTTCAAGGTATCAAATTGAAGTCTTGCATCTGCCTGTGTTTTACCCGGCAGAGGTACTTTAAAATCGTCCGCATATGCTTTGGGAGTAAAAATTAAAACAAAAGCAAAAACAAAACCGATAAGAATTTTCGTGATGTTCATACTGTTTCTTTCTATTTGTTTAGGTTTTTTAGTATGTTGACTATAGATTAAAGTCGATCATTCAGTCAACCTTATAATAAAGACAGCACCATATATTTACTAAAAATAAATAATATTACTGTTTTTTATTATACGCTCTAGTATTGCAAATTCATCAATAATTAAGTTTTTTTGGCTATCATGGTTAGTGTATGTTTATAAAGAACTTTTAACTGTTAAAACTATGAAAACTGTAAAATCCTCATTAACGCAAGAAGATGTCAACAGACTGTTGTCTGAACCGTCTACGGAAGTCCGCGCCGAACTGGCAAGCAAGGTAGGACGCGAAATAGACAATCCTACCCTTACGCCTAAAGAAATGGAACTTGCCCATGATATTATTCGTATCATGGCAGCGGATGTCGCCGCCATAGTGCGGGCTACTCTTTCACATAACCTAAGGAACTCCAAAAACCTGCCCCATGACGTTGCAGTGAAATTAGCAAACGATATTGATAAAGTCGCAATACCTATAATTGAGAGTTCGCCTGTTCTGACAGATGAAGACCTCATCGAGATTCTCAAGTACGGCAACGAGACAAAACAGATATGCATCGCTTCCAGATACAACTTATCGGAAGATGTCTCTCATGCCGTTGTCTGCACAAGCGGCGAACACGCAGTCGCAGCTTTGATGGAAAACAGGACTGCGGCTATAAGCGAGTCTACTTTCAACGAGACCATAGACCGCTTTCACAGAAGCGATCTTGTCAAAGGCAAAATAGTATACAGAGCGAATTTGCCTATTCAAATTTCTGAAAGACTGTCGCTCATAGTAGCGGATAATCTCAAAGACTACTTGGTGACGAACCAGAATATATCTCCTCAGTCGGCAGCGGATATTGTTCTGCGCAGCAGAGAAAAAGCCATCATAACAATGACCGGAAGGTCGAGTATTGAAGATCTGAAGAAAATGCTCTCACAAATGCACGAGAACGGAAGGCTGACCCCTACCCTCGTGATACGCGCATTGTGTATGGGAGACGTATCTTTCTTCGAAGTAGCAATGTCTGTTATGGCGAATATTCCGCTTGTGAACACCAGCATACTGATTCACGAAGGCGGCCATTTAGGATTAAAGTCGCTGTATGAACGTTCCAAGATGCCTATGGAATTTTTCCCTGTCATAAAAACAGCAATAGACGTGTTGCGGGAAATGCAGATGACTGCCGAAAGCAACGGAAGGAATAAGTTCGGCGCCAGAGTCATAGAGCGTATTTTGACTACGTTTGAAGACGGAATGAATCCCGAAGATGCCAACTACCTTATGGACAAGCTGGGCGATATTCTGAGGACTGATACGGCAACAACTTAAAACTCTATATTCCCCTATTCTGAAGAAGCTCGTTCGGGGGAAGTTTGGATATGTCAATACCCGGCATAGCCTCGCCCAGAGAACTGCTGACTTTAAGAAGCACTTCCGGCTTATTATAATTTTTAGCAGCTTCTACAATAGCGGAAGCTCTCGCAGTAGGGTCGGAAGATTTGAAAATGCCGGAGCCTACAAAAACAGTCTGAGCACCAAGCTGCATTACGAGTGCAGCATCAGCAGGAGTTGCTATACCGCCGGCAGAAAAATTAGGAACCGGCAGCTCGCCGTGTTCTGCAACCCACTGAACAAGTTCCAAAGGAGCGGCAAGCTCTTTGGCAGCCTGAAACAGGCTGTCCTTAGAGGCTACGGTAAGAGCCTTCATCTCTTTTTGTATAGTGCGCATATGGCGGACAGCTTCTACAACGTTTCCGGAACCGGCCTCTCCTTTAGTACGGATAAGAGCAGCCCCTTCGGATATGCGCCTCAAAGCCTCGCCGAGATTTCTGGCACCGCATACAAAAGGAGTCTTAAAAACAGTCTTGTCTATGTGGTTTTCGTCATCGGCAGGAGTAAGCACTTCGCTTTCATCGATACAATCTATGCCGAGAGCCTGCAGGATTTGAGCCTCGACAAAGTGCCCTATTCTTGCCTTAGCCATAACGGGAATAGAAACAGCCTCCATGATTTTTGATATTACAGAGATAGAAGCCATGCGGGCAACGCCGCCCTCTTTTCTGATGTCGGCAGGAACGCGCTCTAAAGCCATGACGGCAACGGCTCCGGCTTCTTCGGCTATCTTAGCCTGGTCAACATTAGTAACGTCCATAATCACACCGCCTTTGAGCTTCTCTGCAAAACCTGATTTCAGGCGGAAATTCTCACTTTTAGACATAGCTTATCTCCTTGTATGCTGTTTGAACCTATATACAGCCTTTTTAAAGAAATGTGAAGTGTGAAATTTGGAATTAAGAATGTAAAACTAATTTCACATTCCGCATTTCAAATTTCACATTTTAGAACCGGCGTATTTGGCATTTACTTGGCATTTTTTAGAAATAGCCTCGTATGCGGCCATAGAGCCTCTGAGGCTGAATGTATCGTTAATATTGGAGTTTTTTATAGTTAATGCCTGAACAGAGGCTTTTTGGCCTGAGCTGAGGAAAGAAGCGATTTTTTTATCGACCAACGAGTCTTTAGCCCAAGCATTCTCTTTTGCAGTAAAAAGATTAAAAGTTGTGCCGTCTATGGAAAGATAGGCGTGGTCCTTAGAGCTAAGAGCCGTATTTGCGTTATAGTTAAAAGTATTAAGCTCTCCATCTGTGGGTCTATGAGTCAGCATGAGATGTGAGGTTCTGTTATTTTTCTTAGGAGAGGAAGTAATCATATAGCAGACCAGCTGCCCGTTTTCTTGATAATAATAAGCCTGCCAGTCAGAAAAAACGCCCAAAGAGTTTCTTGTGCCGGGTGCAGCACTCTTAGGGGCTGTTGTATTTGAAGAAGATTTTTGTTTCTCCGGAATAAGGTTATCAATACCTCCTGTTTTTGCCGCAGAGACAGCAGAAACCGGCCGCAGAACAGCAAAGCTGAAAACAACGCTGAAGCAAATACATATGATAATGTGTTTATACATTATTACATGATAGTAAAAAAATGTTAACAGTGTATAAATATTAGTGTGAAGTGTTGAGAGTGGAGTTAAGAATATGCACCAATTTCACATTCCACACTTTATATTCTATTCTATCACAGAATGTCTGTCTGTGTAGTCCTCAATACTATCCTGCTCTATCACGGAAGAATCATAATTCTGCAAATAATCATCAACATAAAAACCACCCAAATACGACTCATCAATATCCTTTGCAGACTCATCATAAGGTCTTTGAGTTTTAAACATCATCTGTTCTAAAATAATCTCAACATCAGGCGCCTCGTTTATTTCTTCAGCTTCTGGAGCATCGTAAACTCTGTCCGCACTCTTTGCGCCGGCCGGACTAATTTTGTCTACAAATAACTGCTCAAAAGACAAATCCGCCAAAGCTACGCTATTCCCGTTCACTACCGTATTGATAATAGGAGCCAATGCCTTTAGCATCTGGGCAGGCAGAGAGCTTGTGAAAGTATAATCCGCCGCAGCACTCCCGCCGACAAACGCCGTAACAGTGCCGAAAAACCTGTCTCCTATATAGAAAAGGAAAGTGCCGGATCTGTTGACTGCTCTTGACGATATTTTCTTCCCTGCGGAAGAGAACTCATCATAACGCTGATCTCCCGTACCGGTCTTGCCTCCGACAGGCAAAACCTTTCCGTCCGCATCTTTATAAACTCCTATCAGTCTTGAAGCAGTGCCTCCTCTGCTTACAGGAGTCTTCATAAGCTTTTTGGCAGCCATAGCAACTTCTATAGGCAAGACTCTTTTCGTAGTAAAATTACTGTCAATGTTTAAAACCGTTTCATACGGAGTATCCCGCGCAAAAGTGATTTCTTTAAAACGCTCCGTAGGTTTTTTCACACCGTCAGAAAGCAGAACGCTCACAAGCTCAGCGAGGCTTCCGGGTCTGTCCGCAGAGCTGCCGAAAGAAGTGGCAAAGCTGGGCACAAGCCTTTTGAAAGGATACCCTAGACTTGCCCAACGTTTATGAATCTGCTCGAAAGCATCTTTCTCCAGCATGATGCGAATTCTGGTATTTTGAGCCTTTTTGAGATCTTTTCTATAGAGCCATGAATAACTGTCAATGCGAACTTTTTTTCCGTCCTCCATGATTTTCTTGTAAGGAGCGTCCGGGTTCTGACCCAAGTACTCTACAAGCCACAGCTCAATGGGATTAGTGCCGGAAATATAAGCCATGTCGTTCAGCGAGTACGTCTTCTTAGAATGAGTATCAAACAGCGCAGCTATACGGGAAGAAGACAAAGAAGCATATTCGGGCAAAGATTTTATGAAGTTAGTAAAATCTTCCAACGAGGCTTTGGGATACACAGCGAAAAAAACTATGCTCTTGGCAGCAGCACTCTTCTTAGACTTGCCTGCCAAACGCTTAAGTCTTTCTTCCTTAGACAATTTCCTATGTATAGTAATAAACCTACCGAGAAAAACAGCACCCTCATCATCTGCGAAACGCTCTAAATAAAGCTGCCTTTGCGGCAAGTCGTGTTCCAACAGAGCACTGCTTTTGATGCCCAGCCCCTGCCCTATGGTGTAATTCACAATATCCCGCATGAGGCGGACGAAAACCAGATTAACAGAGTGCTTAAAAGCGTCCCGCACAGTATAAACCTGATCATCGGATTTCCTTTCAAAGTTTTTGAAAGTGTGAATCCCTCCTCCGGTGAAGAAAACTTCCTTAGTGCTGCCGGAATAATACCTGTCTAAAGAGTCCTCCAGCATAGAGTAAAGCACCGGTCTTACTGCCTCAGTATTAACAACCCCTAAGGCAGTCTCAGCGTCTATCTCCGCCTTATGAGAAATAATCCAGTTCAATGCCCAAGAAGTAAGCGCATCAGGATCATCAACTAATAATTCTCTAAGATCATGTTCGGAAGACTTCTTGTACTTTTCATACAGCTCGGCAATAATCTCCAGATATGTAATAACAGTCCTAAGCTTGGCAGTAGATCCTAAATCCAGCTTCATTCCGTCATTAAGATCAAAAGGACCGTCAATATTATCAGCTTGCAGCCTTACTTTATTAGTAGTCTCACCTTTCTCGTAAAGAACAACGCTCCATTTAATCTTAGACAAATCATCATTGGGACGGATTAATCTGTACCCGTAAAGATTCATGCTTTTCACGAACTCCGGGTCATTCATTTTTTTGAGAAAAGTAACCAGATGCTGCTGGACGTTACTGTCAATAGTAGTTTTTGCAGCCAAATCCAATCTATCCAAAACATACAAACGCCTGACGTCCAAGAGCTTCATCAAATTGTACCTGAAAGCATTGATAGCCTTCTGATCAATAAACAGCCTTTTTGTCTGTACCGGAGGTTCTGCGGCAAAAGCAAGCCTCTGTTGTAAAGCAGCATCACGCAAAACTTTGGAAATAACGCCGTCCGAACTAAGCCTGTACAGAGCGGCATCAATGAGATTTTCCAAACCATTTCTGTTTGTGATTAGATAATAGCTTGGGCGCCGCTGAGATAAAATCAACCCCAGAACCGCGCGGTACGCCTTAGCCTTTTCAAGCACATTTTCAGGAGAAGCCTCGTCTAAATTAAGCACAGCAGAAACATTAGCCAAATCCATATTAAACCAAGCCCACAGAGCATCTCCTATACTGTTGACCTCGCCAAAGCCGGGTCTTGCAGAAAAAGGAGTGCTGTTTAAATAGTCCAAAACAATCTGTCTTCTCACTTCAGTAGTATCCGTACTATCCATATAAATTTTCATAGAAGCGGAAGCAATCTGCCGTAATTTTTCTCCCATACTGCTTGTCTGCCCTTTAGGAGAGAAGCGGAATTTCTCTATCTGAGTAGCAAGAGTACTCCCGCCTCCTGTGCTGAATTCCGGATTAAAAAACCTGACGAACTGCCCCCAAATAGCATACATGAAACGAGACCACTCGATCACCGGATTCTTAGTAGGCACAGCCTCGTCATTCAAAAGGCTTCTGTCTTCAACCTGTAAAAGCGTCAACACAAGCAAAACAGGTATCTCTTCGAAACTATTAAAAACTCTTCTCGGGTATATTGCAGAGTAAATTAAATTATCGTTCTGATCAAAAAAAGTCAGTCCGGCTACAGTTTTCGGGTGATACAGAGGATAGAGACCTCTTTTGAGCATTTTGTCATAGGCAGGAGAAGCGTGCATCTGAGATACAACCTCATAGCCCTCTGCCTCCAAAGCCCTTATGTAAAAAGGCATCATAGTATAGCCCAAACGCTCGTTGTAAGGACCGAACTTAGGATATTTCAAAAAATCATTTTTCTTAGGCTCCGGAAAAAACTTGGCTTTCTGCGCATAAGAGTGAAAATATTTCGCCTGAGCCTCAGAAGTCATCATTTCGTCTAAGATGATTCCTCCGATGAGAATTGCAATCCCTATAAACAAAGCCAGCGGCAGAATTAAGAAAAAACCTATCCCGGTACTGCTTCTGACAATCTTTTTTATTTTAATTTTTTTAAATCTGTGCGTATAGTTTTTTGCTTTTACCAGAACCAAAGTTTTAAAAACGTCACATTTCTTTAGAAAACTCTGTACTTTTGCTGCTATGATAGACTCTCCGGGCTCTTTTTCATCTTTTTTTTCTTCAGCACTCTCTTTAGAGAAGACTTTAGCGCAGAACCGCATCACCTCTGCCTTAACGTCAGAAATCTTAACTTTAAACGTATCTGCCTTTTCCTTATCTTTCTTCACAATTAAACCCTTAACAACTGTCCTACAGCATCGGCAACAGAAGACAGCATAACAGTTTTCTGTTCCTTGCTTTTCATATCCTTCACAACCACAGTGCCGTTTTTCTTTTCCTCTTCTCCCAGAAAAAGAACTATTGGAATCCTAGCCTTGTCCGCATATTTAAGCTGTTTATCGAGTTTGGCACTGTCCATATACACTGAAACCTTAAAACCGGCATTGCGCAAAACAACTGCAAGCTCCAAGTAATCCGCTCTTAATTCGTAAGCCATATTGGCTATGAGAATTTCAGTCATAGCCGCCGGAACATCTTTGAGCACCCCGGAAGACAAAAGCTGATCGAAAAGTCTAGTAAGCCCTATGGAAATACCAACTCCGGGCAGATTGGATTTAGTATAATGACCGGCTAAATCGTCATAGCGTCCGCCTGAACAAACGCTGCCGAACTCAGGGTGAGCATCGATGACAGTCTCGTAAACAGTGCCGGTATAATAATCAAGCCCTCTCGCAATAGACAAATTAAATCTGGTGCGCCTTTCCTTTACATTCATGCTTTTCAAACTGTCTATCAGAGAAGAAACCTCTTCCATGCCCTGTAAGAATAACTCGTCCTTTACGCCCAGTTCGGAAAGTGCTTGCAACATTTCGGAATTGCTCCCCTTAAGGGTAACAACTCTTAAAATAATATTCGCATTATCGGAAGATATTCCAAGATTGACCAGAGCCTCAGAAACCTTTTCTTTTCCTATCTTGTCTATTTTATCGATTTCTCTTAAAACAAGAGTCTGCGTGTCAGAGTCCCGCACTTCCATGCTGTTGAGAATCCCTTTCAGCAGCTTTCTGTTGCTGAAGTTTATAGTAAAATCCCCGACATTAAGCTCTTCAAATATCCCGGCTATAATAGCCGGTATCTCTGCATCGTACAAAGGACTCAAAGAATCCTTTCCGATAATATCAATATCGCACTGATAAAATTCCCTGAACCTTCCCTTCTGCGCCCTCTCGCCTCGATAGACGCGCTGAATCTGATAACGCTTGAAGGGAAAATAAAGTTCCCGCTCATACTGGGCAACATACCGAGCTAACGGCACAGTAAGATCAAACCGCAAAGCTAATTCCGGTTCATGCCCCTGTTGTAAAGACCCGAGAGACTGAACAAAATAAACCTGTTTTTCAGTCTCTCCTCCGGACTTAGTCAGTAGCACATCTTTTATCTCGAAAACAGGAGTCTCAAGAGGAGTAAAACCAAACTTTTCGTACCAAGACTGTATTACAGCGATCATGCGCTGAAATATTATCTGCTCTTTTGGCAGAAGCTCCATAGTACCGGAAGCTATTCGAGGCGGAACAATTTTATTCATGTTAATATACTTTGAAAATATAAGAGGGATAGAGAAAGCATTAATTATTGTATATTACAATACAGCTTAAGAAATAATAAATTTTCTAAAAAAAACTAGGGGCATACCATTAAATGGGATATGCTTAGGGATTAAGGCGGAAGATGAAATTTACTCTTACAGGCTTATCAACACTGGCTCCTTTGCAAGCATAACTGGCACTGTTAGAGATGTTAACATCACCAACCGTCCAAGGAAGACGAAGGTCAGGGTTAGGGTCTGAACTTCTCTTCTCAATATTCACCCCTTGCACCCGAACAGCAACTAGTCCGTCATAAGCAGTAGGATCCGAATTCCTGACAAGAGCGGTAAGACAGTCCTGAAAACTGGAAAAAGTATACTCAAAAGCAAACAGAGTAGGGTTATTCAGAACTGGATTTGCGCAAGAAGCCTGAGTCCCTCCGGAATCCCAGCTGCAAACCTCTAATGTAGAGTTAGCCAGCGGTGTAAGGACTTTACCTTTATCCTTGCCCTTAACAACAACGAAGTTGCCCGGAAACACATTAGCGTTTTTCATAAATTTCATATCTTCCATATTCATATCTTTGAAATTAGGGACATTGGCATACACGCTTCTTACATTTTCAAGAACAACCACCATCATTTCAGAAAAATCAGCATGGCGCACCGTGTGCATCATAGAAGCCGCAACACTCCAGATACCTGCCATTATCAAGCCGATAACGCCCAGAACTATAGCGGCTTCGGTGAGAGTGAAGCCCTTTGAAGAAGTATGGAGTGTGGAGTGTGGAGTGCGGAGTTGGTGCATATTCGCCGCCGAAGGGGAATATTCACATAGTAATTCCTTGTTTTTTGTTTCTAATTTCACATTCCGCATTTCACATTCCTTTTTTCGGGAATAGGGCATTTAAATTTAATGTGAAATACGGAAATGAGGAATTAAAACAATAACTCCACACCCCACACTCCACACTCCATACTTTTACCAAAAAAACCTATACTAGTCAACGCTCTAATAATGCCCGCTGTACAACAGAGCCTTAAGCGTCTTCATCTCTTCCAAAGCCCTCCCGGTACCCAAAGCCACGCAGGACAAAGCATCTTCGGCAATAGAGACCGGAAGACCGGTAGCATGACGCAATACTGCATCAAGATTCCGCAGCAAAGTTCCTCCGCCAGTCATGACAATCCCCTTGTCTACTATATCAGCGGCAAGCTCCGGAGCAGTGTTTTCCAAAGCTATCTGAACAGCCTCGAGTATTGCGGTAACAGGCTCTTCAAGACTTTCCGCAATTTGTCTTTCGCTTATCTCTATCTCTTTAGGCACGCCGTCCGACAGATCCCGTCCTTTGATTATGGCAGTTCTGCCGTTGCCTTCCAGAGGCACGCAGGCAGATCCCACCTCTTTCTTGATTCTCTCGGCAGTAGTATCTCCGATAAGCAGATTATGATACCTTCGTATGTAGTTTATTATAGCCTCGTCCATTTTGTCTCCGCCTACGCGGACGGACTTGGCATAAACGATTCCGCCCAGTGAAAGCACCGCTACTTCCGTAGTGCCACCGCCTATATCCACAATCATAGAACCTGTCGGTTCCGTAACCGGAAGCCCTGCCCCGATAGCGGCCGCCATAGGCTCCTCAATAAGAAACACCCGGCAGGCACCGGCTGATTCCGCAGCTTCCTGAATGGCTCTTCTTTCTACCGGAGTAGCACCGGACGGAATGCAAATCACTATCTGAGGACTGGCAAAAGTCCGGCGGTTGTGAACCTTGCTGATGAAATGCTTAATCATCTCTTCGGCAACGTCAAAATCAGCAATTACGCCGTCCCGCAAAGGACGTATTGCCTGAATATTACCGGGAGTCCGCCCCAGCATCAGCTTTGCCTCATCGCCGACAGCAAGCACCTGACGCTTGCCCTTAGTATGAGCGATAGCAACGACAGAAGGCTCATTAAGAACGATTCCGCGCCCCTTTACATAAACGAGAGTATTGGCAGTTCCGAGATCCATTCCCATATCTGCAGAAAGCAAACCTAATAGATTAGAAAACATAAGTTCAACCCAGTAATTAGAATCGAAGTACAATATTACTTTTTTACATGCTTCACAGTCTTTATCAAGAACAATTTTTTTAGTTAGGAGTGTGGAGTGTGGAGTTTTGCAATTTAACCAAATCCGCAATCCCCTGTTTTGCCAAAGCAAGCATGGAACTGAACTGTTCTTCAGAGAATGAGGAGCGTTCCGCAGTGCCTTGTATCTCGACAATTCCGCCCTTGCCGGTCATGACAAAATTAGAATCCACAAAAGCGGAAGAATCCTCCTGATAGTCTAAATCCAAGCAAACCTCTCCGTTGATAATACCGCACGATACTGCCGCTACGTTGTCAGTAATAGGATTCTTTGAAATCCGTCTTGTCTTAAGAAGAAAATCGCAGGCAAGCGACAGCGCAACAAACCCTCCTGTAACAGAAGCAGTCCTAGTTCCTCCGTCCGCCTGAATCACATCGCAATCCAGCTTGATGGCTATTTCCCCGAGTGCCTTCCTATCTATGACAGAGCGCAGGCTTCTTCCGATAAGACGCTGTATTTCTTGAGTTCTTCCGGACTGCTGCCCTTTAACAGCTTCTCTGTCTATCCTGTCCGCAACTGCCCTGGGGAGCATACCGTACTCCGCAGTAATCCAGCCTTCTCCGGATCCTTTAAGAAACAGCGGAACTCTATCCTCTACGCTCGCAGTACAAATAACGTGAGTATCTCCGAACTTCACGAGACATGAGCCCTCTGCATACTTGGAAACATTGGTCTCAAAAGAAACGGAACGCAACTGATTTAATGCCCGATTAGAATTTCTCATGTTTTTCCTATAGATAAAACGCAACTAGTTGGTAAGTTTAAACTCCCACCCTATATTAGTCACAAATCCTTTTCTGCCGGCCCCGCACTTTTCTTGCACATCCGCAAGACTCCATTGCTCTTGTTCTCCTTCAGGTTTGCATATCCCGCCCTTACAGTCTATTTTCCAACATTTCGGCGGGTCCTCATTACCCACGCACACCTGAGTTATCCCAAGCGTAGTATCTTTGTAGTCTATCTTAGAAAACAACATCTTAGTGCACATTGCAGGCGTTAAATCTTTCAGAAAAACAAAAATCCTCAAAGGATAATTCCCCGCACATACACTGCTGCTGGTCATTACGTCCATTCTCCCGACTGCAGTCTCTATCAAGCGGGGCGAAGAATTCATATTCACCCAGTTCTTATCTATAACATCATCATCTAACAGCTTCTGTATAATAGACTTCTTCTCACATTTCAAACCCACATCTTTATTAACATACCTTATACGAGTATCCGTAACAACATCCGCCACGCTCTGGGCGGCGGAATATACTCTTTTGTTTTCCTGAGCAGCACTTGCCGCAATCCATATGGCAGAAAGCAGAGCAACTATCAATGCGAGCACAATTGCTGTCTCCGTCAAAGTAAATCCGGCACTGCTCTTCTTAAATTTTTCAAAAAACTGCATGACAATCCTCAATAATAACGTCTCTATTAATTTTTAACTTCTCCGCTCGTTAACTTGAAAAACCAAGATATTCCTTTTATATCGCCTCTCTTGTTACCGCACGCTTTCGTAACATCTTTTAGACTAATCCTGCCGTCATCGAGTAAATTGTCGGATCCGCCTACTCTGATATCACTAAGTTTCGCTCCGGCAATCAACTCTGCAGATCTCATGACAAACTCCGCACAGGCTTCTCCTCCGGGTATATCATCGTACTTAATAAATACCCCTATGCCCTCTTTATTCGGCTCATTAGGATTACGCTTGCAAAACTTAACTTCTACGTGATTCTTAGTCACATCAGTACTCCAAGGCGTCATCAAATTCATCGTACTTTCTTTTCCTTTTCTGTACACCATTGAATCGGGAAATACCATTGAACCAAGAAGCTCCTTATTATCCATATCCTGTACAAACTTACGCCTCTGCTCGTCATCAGTGAACGGCTTGCACCCCTGCGGCAGCTTCTCCAGCGTAGATATCGAAAAACGAGCAGAATTAACGGCAACATTATTAACTATCTCGGCAAGCTCATTGATACCTCTGTTAATCTTTGCGCTGTTGAACACAGGGGCTGCAGCAGCAAATATACCGGCAACAATCAGCCCGAATATTGCCATTACTACGCCAAGCTCTGTAAGAGTAAACCCGGAATTGTTTTTCATCATCTATGCATACCTGTTAAAAGAAGCTATAAGACAAACATTGTATTACTATAAACACAAAAAAGATACCTAAATCTTAATCCTCGTTCTTAGACAGCTCAAAAAACCAAGTAATCATCTTAGGTTCTCCGACACTACCCATACCGCAATATGTATCCAGCTTATCCTTAGACAAGCTTCCCTCTGTTATCAAATTTTCGGACCTAGCCACGCTTACATACCTTAGAGAATCCTTCCCTATCAGATCTATGGTGCCGAGTACAAAATTAACGCAATCCTGCTTAGAAACGTCATTATATTCGATAATAATACCCATCACATTTTCATTTTTAAGTTCGGGATTGCTTTTACATAGTCCTACCCTGATATGACTGCTATCCCAGTCAGTACTCCAAGCAGTCACAAGAATATCTGTTCCTTCTTTAGTGTGATGAACCATATTGGAAGGAAACATTCTCGCTGCTATAGCCTCCTGCATATTTTGACCGCTGGTATACCAAACGCAGCCCTTAGTAAGATTTACTAAGGAGGCATTGTGAGCGATATTTTTTACAACAGACCTCATATCGCTGACGCTTTTTTCTATGACGGTATCTTGTTTTGCAGGATTCAGCATGTGATACACAGCGAAAGCAACGGCAGCTGTTACTATTAACCCGACAATTCCCTCTAAAATAGAGATGCCTTTAGAATCAAACTTACTCATAGGATTCCTCTCACAATTTATAAAGACTCCTTCCATCAAACCTCCAAGTAGTGCCTACGGCGCGGCTATTATCTTTCTCGGAGAATATTATGAACAGAGACCCGTTATTCACCTGAAGCGTATACTCTCTGGTGCAATTCTTGACCGGGACTATATTATACCCTGCTTTATTCAGCACGAACAGCACATGTCTGTATTGACAGAAATTACCCTTTACATCATACCCTGTAATTATAAAGGCATCGGTATCTCCCGCCTGATATACCTTAGAACCTCCTACAATAGGCAGCGGCTCTAAAACACTAACAGGCGCACCATTTAGTTCGACAGAATACTTTTTCTCTGCGCTGCTTCCGACATTAACAAAATCTATGGTGCCGAAACGAGAAGACAGCCTCATTACGATATTCTTAACAGGCGGACTAGGCTTTGCCAGCTCTGAAACTATGAGTCTTTCATTACCGCCGGCTTTTAAAGACGCTATAATCGCAGAATAAGCCGTATCAATAGCTTTTAAAGTATTATTATCCAGCTTTCCGGTTATAGGCAGTTTTCTTTCTCTTTGGAAATTACGCACGGCACTTTGTGTAAAAGGACCTGCGATGCCGTCTATTTTTCCCGTATAGTAGCCCATAGAACGGAGCTGTTCCTGAGCCTTTGCAATGCTGCTCTTATTGGATTTTACAGCAGCACCCTTTTCTGCGGCAACAGCTTGAACCGGCACAGCCGTTATGAGACATAAGGCAATCAGAGCAAAAGAAACTTTACGTAACAGCATTTGCAAACCCTTTTTTCGAATATCTTAAAAGATTACCAACTGATTCCGAGATTATGCAATCATTTTATTTACATGATGTTAACATATTCTTTTTTTAGACAACATTTCATAAAACACAGCAAAAAAGCAGCTTATTCCGGCAATAAGAACAATACAAGCACCTGCCGGAACCTCGAAATGATACGAGATTTCGAGTCCTATAACAGAAGAAACCACAGCAATCATAACGCTGAGAGGCAATATAGTATCTATGTCATTAGACAAGCACCTCGCAGTAATGGCAGGCAGAAGAATAATGCCAAGCCCCATAAGAGTCCCGAAAACAAAGAACGAAGAAATAAGATTTATGATAAGCAGCGCGTAAAAAAGCATTTCTATAGTTGTGTTTTTCTGACCGTCATCGAAACTCTGAATGATGAAAGAGCGGTAAAAGACTGCTAGGACAAAAACAGTTATAACCGCAGTCAAGGACATTAAAATCAAAGAAGTATCATCTACGGCAAGAATATCGCCTACAAGGAAATGAGAAAGGTCAACGCTGGTCCCTCCAAGACTGATAAGAACAACTCCTATAGCCAGAGACGATAAATAAATAACAGCCAGAGCAGCATCTGTTTTAAGGCTTGAGAAACGAATAAGCAGAACAGCAAGCACAGCAACAATAATACCTGCGAAAATACCGCCCATAGCCATAGGCAGAACAGCAAAACCAAACAGAAAAAAGGCTGCGGCAATGCCGGGAAGAACCGCGTGAGAAACAGCATCTCCTACAAGAGTCATTCTTTTCAGCGTTATGAAAACTCCCAAAAGCGTGCCGCTTAAAGAGAGAATCAAGCAAGCTGCCAAAGCCCTCCTCATAAAGGCATATTCAAAGAACGGCGTTATAAGATTATTATCCATTACACTTATACCTATTTAAATCCACAGAGCGGTTATAAGACATATGCTTATCGTGCAATTTGCCGTCTTCACCTGCGCATAATTCCGCCATATCCAAATCAAAAGACAAAAGCTTATCCTCCAGCATTTTGTGAGTATGCCCCTGCCCCAGACAAGTGCCTGCCATAACAAAAGAATCCGGAAAATATTTTTGTATCAAAAGCAAATCATGCAAAACGCATATTATAGTTTTTCCCTCGCTGTGCCAGTCCAGTATAATACGCATCAGCCTTTCCGTAGTGAAAGCATCAATAGAGGCAAAAGGCTCGTCCAGCAAAATGAGATTTGCTTTTTGAACAATAAGCCTAGCGAACAAAAGCCGCTGAAACTGACCTCCGGAAAGCTCTGAAATCTGTCTGTCTTCAACTCCGACAAGTCCTACTTTGCGCAGGGCGTTTCTTGCGAGTTCTATTTTAGCATCTGAAACAGCCCTCATGTTGCCTATTGACCGCCAAAAACCTGTACAAACCGTCTGCAGCACGGAAATAGGAAATGTTCTGTCCATAAAGGAAGCCTGCGGCAGATAGCCTATAACAGCCTCATTGTCTATGAAAACAGAGCCTTCCGTAGGACATCGCCTTTCCGCAATCAGCCTAAGCAGAGTGCTTTTTCCGGCACCGTTAGGACCTGCTATAGCCGTAAGAGAGCCCTTATTAAACGTACCGGAAATATTCCTAATGGCAAAATTATTGCGGAATTTTACACTGATGTTATCAAGACTCACAAAAGAGTTCATAGTCCTGTCCCCCATAAGGCAAGCAGGATTATTGCCAAAGATATAAGTCCGGCAATAAAAACCCTTTTTGCTGCGCTCATGTAGAAAAATTTGCAGCGCAATGTGAAAACTCCTAAAATATGTTGTTCAAATCAAGATTATGAGTATTATACTTTCCAAATTCATAAATATCAAGGTAACCATTCATGACTAACCAAGTGCCGGACAACCACCCAAGAGCTGCGTCTCTAAGACAGCGGTATGCCATAGCCGCTCACGCAAAAACAGGGCTGGTGGCAGAGACCGGAACAATTTCCCACGGCAGAGGAGAAGCATTTGATTATCTGTTAGGGGAAGAAACGCCGGAGCCTGTAAAAGAGCATATTAAACAGGCAGCGGCTCTATTGCTGCAAGCAAAGCACCCGGTAATAAGCATAAACGGAAACGCAGCGGTTCTGGCAGGACAGTATTTTTCCGAGCTGTCTAAGGCCATTCCGGCAAAATTAGAGGTCAATGTGTTTTACGGAAGGACTCAGGAAAGAGAGTCTATGATTGCGGAATTTCTAAAGCAGTACGGAGCAAACGATGTTCTGGGCATAAACCCTGAAGCAAGAGTGCCTAATCTGCATTCTGCGCGAGGAAGCGTTGATAAAGAAGGAATAGCAAAGGCGGATGTCGTGCTGGTTCCCCTAGAAGACGGAGACAGAACCGAAGCTCTTATAGCATGGGGAAAGAAAGTAATATCTATTGATTTAAATCCGCTGTCAAGGACAGCGCGGAAATCTACGATAAACATATGCGACAATATAACCCGGGCAATTCCTTTAATGACTGCGTATGCCAAAGAGCTGAAAGGATACGCTCCGGAAATAAACAAGCTTGCAGATAGTATAGATAATGACAAGGCAACTGCCCGGGTGCTGCGTTTCATGAGAGAGAGGCTGCAAAAGCTGGAAGATGAGTTGGAGAAATAAAAATGTTACTAGCAATTGATGTAGGAAATACTAATATTGTCTTAGGAGTCTATAAAGAGGCAAAGCTCTTGAACAGCTGGAGGCTTGGGACGAACAGGACTAGAACCTCTGATGAGTACGGAGCATTAGTACAGAATCTATTCAATCAGAGCGGAATAAAACTTGACGATATAAAAAGCGTGGCTATCTCAAGCGTAGTTCCGCCGGTGAACAGAGACTTAGGAGAATTTGCAAAGAAATTTTTCAAAGTCGAGGCATTTTTTGTATCTGCGAAAAGTGACATGGGCATGACAATACAGTACGACAGCCCGTCAGATGTTGGAGCGGACAGGATATGCAACGCAGTAGGCGCATACCATAAATATAAATGTCCATTAATAGTAGTAGACTATGGGACAGCAACTACATTTGACCTTATAGACGAGAACGGAGATTATTTGGGAGGAGCAATCGCACCCGGAATTAACATATCAATGAATGCGCTGTTTGCAAATGCAGCCAGACTGTTTCCGGTAGAGTTCAAAGCACCTCCTTCCGCTATAGGAAAGAACATGGTAAACTCGATGCAAAGCGGAGCAGTGTTCGGATTTATAGGGCAAACCGAAGCCTTGATAAAAAAGATTTCCGAAGAGATGCTGTCGATTTTAAAAAGCAGAGGCAGTACGGCAAAGATAAAAGTAGTTGCTACCGGCGGGCTGGCAGTACTGATACAGAAAGAAAGCTCTATGATAGACGCAATAGACGATAAGATGACGTTAGAGGGAATAAGAATTATATTTGAACGGAGTATATAATCTGAAAAATTGTGATTTTTGAGCTTACGTTCGTTTCTATTTATGTGAAATTTATTATGGTTAATGTCCTTAAAAAATTTGCAGTATTTTCAAAGAGGCAATAATTAACATCCGTTTCTTTGTTAAAAATCAATTAAGATTTTTGTTAATAAACTGTTAATAACTCATTGATTTTATTCACAAAAATGCTTGTAGCTATTGGTGCTGCTTTGGGATCCGGAATAAGCGTTGCCTTCTATAAGGCGGTTACGGATTTGCTTGCTGCAAAGAGAGAAAAAGAACTCAAAAAAATCGATGCAGAGATTGCAAAAATCAACGCAGATAAAGAAATAGCAATTGCAGAAAAACATGATGCTACTATTTTGGAACTTGCTAGAACGCTTACTGAAACCAACAAACAGAACACTGAAGCGTTTACTGCAGTATTGGCGGAGCTTACAGCCAACGATAATAAACAAGGCGAAAACGTTGAGAGGGGAAAAGATGAGTGGCATGGTAAAAAGGTTGCAGAAAGTCAACAACAACTAAAAAGATAGGATATGGAGTTTTTATAGCGTTGCAAATTTGCAAGTACACTTGCAGAAAAACAACAACCATGCTTACATTATTTCTAAATACAGACTCCCGCCATCAGCCAGCTTGTAGGGCTTTTCTTTTGGCTTTGCGTTTTTACAAGCCTTATCGGTAAGTTTCACTTATGCCCCCAGTACTAATTTTTTGTTCCTCTGATTATGCCCCCAAAAATTATAGCTACAAATAGATTTTGATAGACGGTGATAGACAGACAATAAAGACTTGGTGCTGGATTATCAAGGATTTTATAGTCGTTACTAGACAATAATAAATGTTATAAAACTAATTCTTGGCGGAGGCTGAGGGATTTGAACCCTCGATACGCCTTTTCAAACGTATAACGGTTTAGCAAACCGTCGCCTTCAGCCACTCGGCCAAGCCTCCGCATTCGTATCTCTCTAGCAGACTATTTTTTGTTCTGCAAGACTTATATAGGCGGCTGCGAGCCCTTGAAAGTTTCTTCCGATTTATAATCGGGTGGTTTTGGCAAAAAGTTTGCTTCAAAATTTTCTTTGGCTTTATAAAAATCCTCTTTTTTAGCCTCGAACTTGCACCTTGGATAACCGTATTTTTCAATGAATATGATGCCGCCATACTCCTTGAAACCAAGCGCACTCAAAAGTTTGCGTGACGGCTGGTTGTCAGGGTGACAAGTCGCATTAACACGGTCATAACCGAATATTTTAAATGACCAGTCAATAAGTGCAAAAGCAGCTTCCTTTGCATACCCCTCCTTTTGGTGATTAGCGTGTGTATTTGCACTTAGATTCATATAAACAGTATCCCCGTCTAGGGTCATATCCTCTAAAGTAGTCTTAATGAATCCTATAACTTTATCCGGGGAGTCTTTCAGCGTCATGGCAAGCGTAATGAACTTTCTCGGGTTCGTATTCTGCTGTTTTACGGAATCTATAACAAAACCTTTTGGGTCATCTTGATAGACAATCCAAATGCCATTAGTCGTAACAGGACTCTCAGACGTTGACAGGCGAATGTCTTCAAAGTCGTTTATGTCTTGAAGCGTAACTTCACGCAGAATTAGTCTTGGGGTTTCGAGCCTAACATTATAGACATTATTAAAAAAATATTGTGTTATTTCAACTGGTTGGGGGGAGGGGGGGGGGGGTAAAATAGTCATAATAAACCTGCCTTCATAAATATAAATAAATCAAACACTGTGATATGAATATATTATACCATACATTGCTATTTAATTAAAGCAAAAAACAACCCAGCCTCCGATTAACCATAAAATTCCCGATAAAGCAGTTAGGAATGAGGAATTGGCACCAACTCCTCATTCCTAACTCTTTTCTATGCCTCCACTTCGTTTCGGCGAGGCCCCACTCCCGCCTTCGCGGGAGTAACAGCAGGGGAACACACCAATTCCTATTTCCTAATTTTTAATTTCCCATTTCACATTTTTAGTGCTACACTAGTGCCCATATCAAAAAAATACGTAAAGGGAATTCTCAAATGGACGTATCTTTAGCAGCAGAAAATGCTCCTTTTCTTAACACTCTGGACTACATATTCATCGTTATTGTTCTTGTGTCCGGTCTCTTGGCTCTCATACGCGGCTTTGTCAGAGAATTCTTATCTCTGTGCGCTTGGGTCGGTGCTTATTTCATAGCGATTGGATTTTATGAGCCTGTTGTTCCTCTGGTAAAACCCTATATTTCAAACGACAAGTTCGCTCAGTGGGCGGCAATCGGAGCCGTGTTTCTTGCAGCATTAATAGTATTTTCAATAATCGGTTACCTCCTAAGCGGTCTTGTAAAAGGCAAGGTTTTTGTCTGGCTCGACAGATCCGCAGGACTATTGTACGGTCTCCTCAGAGGCGTTGTCGTGCTTTGCCTTGTATACCTCGGAGCCGTGCTTATTTTGTGGCCTAACATCAATAAATATGAGCCTAATGAAAAATTGTCAGAACAGGATTTGAAAGATAAAAATCGTCCTCCCGAGCTTCTCATCAACGCAAAATCAAGAACGATTCTGCAATACGGTGCTGATTTGATAGTCAGGATTTTCCCTCAGGATATCATTGACGACTGGAGGCGGGACATGCAGGCTCATAAAGTAGATATAACAACTACCGTAAAAGAAAATGTAGACACTTTAAAAGAGCATGTGGACGATCTGAAAGAACACATAGACGAGGCTGTTGAGAAACTGCCCAGTGCGGATGAGGTTTTAGAAAGAACTGATTCTGAATAATTCATATAACTACAAATAATATCAAAGGAGAGGCTTTTATGGATTTGTTCGGCAACAATCCTTTCGAAGATGATAAACTCAAAGAAGAATGCGGTATTTTCGGCATTATCGGCAACCCTTCCGCTTCTGCTTTAACAGCATTGGGGCTTCATGCTTTGCAGCACAGAGGGCAAGAATCTGCCGGTATTGTAAGCTGTGATAACGGCAGTTTTAATGCTCATCATGCTATCGGTCTTGTAGCCGGCAACTTCGGCAACGATGCCGTGATAAGCAGACTAACCGGAGATACCGCTATCGGTCATACCAGATATGCGACTACCGGAGAAGGCTCTCTAAGAAACGTGCAGCCTTTGTTCGCTGATTTGGAATTCGGCGGCTTTGCCGTTGCTCATAACGGAAACCTTACTAATGCCAATATGCTGAGAGACCAGATGGTGCAGCAGGGCTGTTTGTTCCGCTCTACTACGGATACCGAGGTTATCCTTCATTTAATGGCTATTTCTATTGAAAAAGAGCCTCTCAAAAGATTCATAGACGCACTAAGGCGCATACAAGGAGCATACTCTATTGTGGGTCTGGGTGAAGACATACTTATCGGAGCCAGAGATCCTAACGGCATTCGTCCTTTAGTTCTCGGAAAACTGGATAACAGCTTTGTTCTTGCCAGTGAAACATGCGCTCTGGACATCATCGGTGCCTCATTCGTAAGAGACATAGAACCCGGAGAAGTTGTTTTTATCCGAGATGGAGAAGTCAAATCTTTTCACCCTTTTAAAAACATGCCCAGCAAATTCTGCATTTTCGAGTACATCTATTTTGCGCGTCCGGACTCTTATATGGAAGGGCGTTCCGTGTATGAGACTCGTAAGAATATCGGAAAAGAGCTGGCTAAAGAGTCTCCTGTTGAGGCTGATGTTGTTGTGCCGGTACCTGATTCAGGAGTACCTACTGCTATCGGCTATGCGGAACAGAGCGGGCTTCCCTTTGATTTAGGCATTATCAGAAACCACTATGTAGGCAGGACTTTTATTCAGCCTACCGACAAAATCCGCCACTTGGGCGTGAAGCTGAAACACAATGCTAATAAGCGTTTCATCGAAGGCAAGAGGATAGTTCTTTTAGATGACTCTATTGTAAGAGGGACTACTTCCGTTAAGATAGTAGAAATGCTGAGAAATGCCGGCGCCAAAGAAGTGCATATGAAAATTTCCAGTCCTCCTACTATGTACGGCTGTTTTTACGGCATAGACACTCCTGAGTCTGAAAAGCTCTTGGCTCACAGTCATTCCATAGAAGAAATGCGCAGGTTCATCGGCATAGACAGCTTGTCTTTCATTTCTTTTGACGGCATGTACAAGGCTATTTGCGGTAAACCCCGCAACAGAGACAATCCTCAATTCTGCGATGCCTGTTTCAGCGGAGACTATCCTATTCCTTTGACTGATTACAGGAATAAGGATAATAAAAAGACTTTGTCTTCTTTGTCTTAGAGGATTGTATGCTGAAGGCTGTTAAGATTAGCGAAGAGTATCCTGCGCCGTATGAATACATAGATGCCGCCTCTATAGAAGTAAACACTGATCTGTTCCGCACAATACCCATAGACCTAATGAAGACAGTGGGTATTCTTCCTTTTACTTATAAAGACAAGACGCTTTCCGCTGCGATTTCCGATGAGGCTGATGATTCCAATATAGATATTTTGCGCCGCTATGTTGATGCTAAGACAGATATACAGGTATTTGTTTCGTCTAAGGCCGGCATAAGCCAACGTCTGGAGCAGATTTCCGAAGATATTTTAACTGTTGATGCGATAGTGTCCGAGATAGAGAAGGCTAATACTAAACAGATAGAATCTCCTATTATCAGACTCATGGATACTATTATCTGGGACGCTGTGAGAGACCGTTCTTCGGATTTGCATTTTGAGCCGGAGCGGTCTTACGTCAGAGTGCGCAGCAGGATAGACGGCGTTTTACATCAAAAATATACTATTCCTTCCAAGCACTGGAGTCTGATTTCCAACCGCATCAAGATTTTTGCAGGCATGGATATTGCCGATACAATGAGCATTCAAGAAGGGCGTTTTGATTTGAAGATTAATGATCTTAGCATTGATTTCAGAGTTGCCATTATGCCGACTGTGAGCGGAGAAAATATTGTAATCAGAATACTCCACAAAAGCAGAGATAAGTTTGAATCTCTGGCAGCGTTAGGGTTTAATGATTTTGCTTTACAAGAAGTACTGAAAATGTGTCAAAGACCGGAAGGCATGATACTTGTTACAGGACCGACCGGAAGCGGCAAGACTACGACTATATACTCTATGATGAAGCAGGTGAGCGGCATCAGCAATAACGTGATGAGTCTTGAGGATCCTGTAGAGTACTCGATGGATCTTGTGAGGCAAATCTCTATCAGCGAAGAAAAGGGTATTGATTTTGCAAGCGGAGTACGGGGACTGCTGCGTCAGGACCCGGACGTAATTTTTATCGGCGAGATACGGGACAGAGAAACTTCGGCCGTAGGCTTTAGAGCCGCTATGACAGGACATCAGGTGTTTTCCACTTTGCACTGCAACGATGTTTTCGGTGCATTGCCGCGGCTTAGTGATTTAGGCGTTTCCAGAGAAACTGCTTCCGGCAATGTGATAGGAATTATTGCGCAAAGGCTGGTTCGCAGATTATGCCCTTACTGCAAAGAGACCAGAGATGCCTCGCATCAAGAGCTGCAATTAATAAGAAAACACAGCAGCGGTAATTTTCGTGAGAAGTCCTCTATTTCCGTAGCTTCTGCGAACGGGTGTTCTATGTGTTCCAACACCGGTTTTTCCGGCAGAACTGTGATTGCGGAAGTCTTGAGATTTTCTCACAGACTGGACGAACTTATTGCAGGCAATGCCGTGCTGTCCGAGATTAAAGAGCAGGCTCATGCGGACGGTTTTTCTTTTATGATAAAAGACGGCATAGAAAAAGTGCTGGCTTTAGAGACTACTTTTGAAGAGCTGGGAAGAGTTTTGGATTTGACGAGATAATCTCTGCGATTATTTCTCCCACACGGTATTTCGAAGAGTATCCGCAGTCAACAGTCTTGTTTTTTGTAATCATGTATACGCGGTTATTGTCCGAGCCCATTGCGTTGTTATCTTTGGAAACAGAGTTGGCAAATATTACATCTGCATTCTTTTTATGAAGTTTTTGTTCAGCGTATGATAATAAATCGTGAGTTTCCGCTGCAAAGCCTATTACTATTTCAGGACGTGTTTCTTTAAGATGTCCGAAGTAACTAAGAATATCGGGATTCTGTTTCATTTCTATTGTTCTTACTCTGTCTGATGCAAAGTATTCTTCTATGTTGTTTATGACGGTTTTTATTCCAAAGTCCGCAACGGCAGCTACTCCTATATACGCATGAGCCGGCAGTCCTTTCTGGCACGCTTTAAGCATTTCTTCTGTGGACTGCACGTATATGGTTTTTATATGGGTATGCGAAGGCTCAGGCAGATGCACGTTTCCGGCTATCAACAAAACATCTGCTCCTCTGTCTGCAAGTGCATAGGCTATTTCAAAGCCTTGCTTGCCAGAGGAAAAATTAGTTATAACATCGTTTTTCGCTGTCAGTATTTCCGATACTGCGCCGCTTGATACTATTACTTTTATGCCTATAAGCTCTTTAGTTTTGGGCTCTCTTGCAGGGCTCTTTAAAACGGGCTTTTCATTAAGTTCGTCTGGTTCTTCTATGACAGGCAGTCCTAGGCTTTGTAGATGCAAAAATAAATCTGTGTTCTTTTCTATTTCAAAAGATACCAAATCATTATCTTTGACTTTCAATTTTTGAGAGACGGGCTTATGCGCCTTGAAACTCGCTGTGTTTGCAAGCTGTATTGCAAGGTCAAATTTATTTTCAGCACAAACTTCAGATGCGGCTTTGACCATGTCTTCTGCTGATACTATCACAGTCCCGTCAGATTTTTTAGTGATAATTCTAAGATTCTCACAATCTTCATAAGATTCATCATCAGGCATTATTACTGTAACTTGATTTCCTTTTAGTGCCAGCGTTTTTGCCGTAAGAAATCCCTGAACACCGTTTACGCTTGCGTAATACCGCACTCCGTCTATGACTTCTTTCGGCGAGCCGGATAAAATTAGAATACTCCTCATTTCTAATTCCTCACTACTCATTGAACAGCGGCAAAAGGTCATTTAATTTCCGTATCTCTGTTATCTTGAGATTGGCTTTTCCTTTTTTGTCCATATGAGGCATCAACGCTCTGGAAAATCCGAGTTTTTCCGCTTCTTTAATCCTGATATCTGCTTGGTTTACTCTTCTTATTTCTCCGGAAAGCCCTATTTCACCGAAAATCACGCACTCTCCGGGAACAGGCACTCCTGTTAAAGAAGACAGCAGCGCAGCAGCCACTGCTAAATCCGCAGAGGGGTCCGATACTCTGAATCCTCCGGCGATATTTAAATAAACATCGTTATTTCCGAATTTTATACCGCACCTTGATTCTAAAACTGCGAGAATCATAGCCAGTCTTGATGCGTCCCAGCCCACTACTGCTCTTCTCGGAGTTCCGTACGAAGAAGACGCTACCAATGCCTGTATTTCAACCAGAATAGGTCTGGTGCCCTCAAGCCCTGCAAACACGGCGGCTCCTGTCATATCGTCTCTTCTGTCAGACAAAAACAGTGCGGACGGATTAGGCACTTCCATTAATCCTTTTTCAGTCATTTCAAACACGCCTATTTCGTCCGTAGCTCCGAACCTGTTTTTTACTCCTCTTAGTACTCTGAACTGATGCCCTCTGTCGCCTTCCAAATACAAAACAGTATCAACCATATGTTCCAGCACTCTTGGTCCTGCTATTGCTCCGTCCTTTGTAACGTGCCCGACTATTATCAAAGATATGCCTCTTTTCTTTGCTATCCGTATCAGCTCTTGTGTAGCAGTCCTCACTTGCGTTACAGTCCCGGGCGCACTGTCTATGCTGTCTATGAACATAGTTTGTATAGAATCTATGATGACTATATCGGGCGCATCGTTGTTATCTATGGCTGCCGCTATGTCTCTTACAGATGTCTCAGAAGCCAATGCGCAGTCGGCATTTTCAAGCCCCAGCCTCAATGCCCTGCCTCGTATCTGTTCGGTTGCCTCTTCTCCGGAAATGTAGGCTACTTTGTGTTTGCCTGATAAATTGCACGCTATCTGCAGTAATATAGTAGACTTGCCAATGCCGGGGTCTCCTCCAACAAGCGTAGCGGAACCAATAACAAGCCCTCCTCCCAGTACTCTGTCGAATTCCGCTATGCCGGACAGTCTTCTTGGTTCTTCTTTTTTGTTCTCATTTTTAAGGCTGACGAATTTTACTGCGGAGCCGCTGTTTTTACTTCTGTTCAGACCTTTGGGGATATCTTGGGAAACTTTTTCTTCTATGAGAGTATTCCAGTTCCCGCACGCCTCGCACTTGCCCGCCCACTTGTTATAGCTGGCACCGCACGATTGACAGATGAATATTGAGTGGGATTTTGACATAAGGAGTATTATATCATTTTTTGGCACTTTAACAACTGTCTTTTGATTAGAGCGAACAAGTGCCGGTTGGGTGATGTAGTTTAGGATAATGAGTCCGGCGTTGCCACCTCTACCATTATATCCGCCAGCCGCGCTAGGTAACACTGTTGCGCTTGCCCAGTTATTGGCTCCAGAACCTCCCTCGGTTCCACCACCATTTGCTCCGTTTGAGCCTCCTGCTGATCCATAAAAGCCACCGCCACCACCGCCGAATCCTCCTCCGCCACCACAGCCACCGGTGACGGTATCGTTGTGGCCAGCTCCTCCCGACATTCCAGTTCCTCCAAGGGCCCAGTTGGGATATGCAGATGATCTAGCATGTCCTCCTTTAAATTTCTCTCCATACCCATTTGCTTGAGTTCCTGCTGAAGAGTTATTTCCTCCTGTTCCTCCAGTATCGTAGCGGCTAGAATTTCCCCCGAACCAACCCGCTCCTCCACCCGCACAGTTGTAGCCAGCACCACCTCCACCACCTACATAAGCATACAAAGTAGTACCCTGCTTAAATTGAATTGCCCCACTCACAACAGTAACAGTCCCTCTTACATCAACTCCCTTTGCTATTATAACATCAGCAGTATCACTACTTGTATACAATGCTGTGCTTCCTCCTCCAGCCGAATTCGTAGAAGCACCACCGCCAGCCATAGTATAGTTCAGGGTTATTGCTGTGGTGTAAGGATTCCCTATTCCTGCACAAGCAAGAGTAGAACTATTATACGTTCCAAGACAGGTTGTTACATTCTTATAGCACTTCGTTGCTGTATCGCAAACAGCATCAGTGCCGCCGTTGATACCCTTGCAAGTCCAGCTTAGTGTACTCTGCATACTTATTGGAGTACTCTCTGTTACAGACATAACTCCTGTCTTACACACAGCAGATAATCCTCTTGTCGCCAGTTCAGAAACCGAAAAAGTTTCACACTCACCATTTATCTTCGGGGCGCAAGATGCAGTTGTTCCTCCATGCTTCCCTTGGCACTCCCACGTCCAAGTAGTCCCTGTCTGAACAAGATTCGCAACAGTGCCGACTTTGCAAAGAGGCGGGGTAGTAGTGTTTGCAAATGCCGGAACCGTTAAAAAAATGCAGAATGTAAAATTTAGAATGCAGAATGCGCAGCATTCCCAAAAGCCCTTACAGAACAATAGCTTATGCAGAGGGGGGGGGGGGGAAGGGTTTTGTTTACTTTGATTATTTCTGGTAAAAATTTTGAAATTTGGAATTTTAATTTTAAAATTTATAATGAAAAAAGAAAAAAGCGCAAAAATCCCAAAACCCATAAAAAAAAAATAGTTGAGGGGGGGGGGGGGGGGGGGTAAGGTCTTGATTTCATTGGATAATTCATGATGATAATTTGAAATGTGGAATTTGAAATTTAGAATATATAATGGAAAAAGTAAAGTCAATTTTCCATTACCAAAGCCGCTTCCAACAACTCCTTAGTATACTTTTCCTTAGGACTGTTGAAAATCTTTTCCATAGTACCATACTCTATAACTTTTCCGGACTTCATAACCATGACTCTATGAGACAATGCTTTGATTACTTTAAGATCGTGGCTTATGAATGCAAAACTTATCCTGTGCCTTGCCTGAATGTCTCGCAAAAGCTCTATTATCTGTTTCTGAACAGTCATATCCAGCGCAGACGTAGGCTCATCAAGCACTATAAACTTAGGCTGCAAAATTATGGCTCTGGCTATTGAAATTCTCTGTCTCTGCCCGCCTGAGAACTCATGAGGATACCTGTTGACAGCGTTCTCTTCAAGCCCTACTTCATAAAGAGCCTTGATTATTCTTTCGACTCGATCCTCTTTATCTTTGCACATATTATTTATGTCCAAGCCCTCTGCTATTATGTCTCCCGCAGTCATACGAGGGTTTAGACTCGCAAAAGGATCCTGAAACACTATCTGCATGGATTTTCTCATATCCAAAAGCTCTTTTCTTTTTAGACTTAATACCTCTTTTCCCAGAAACACTACATTTCCCTCTGCCTTTACCAGCTTCAGCATAGCAAAACCCAGAGTAGTTTTTCCGGAGCCGGATTCCCCTACTATTCCGAGAGTTTCACCTTCTCTTAAATATAACGACACGTTGTCTACTGCGTGCACGAATACCTTAGGTCTGCCGAAAATCCCTCTTCTTATAGGAAATTTTACATTTAAATTATCTACTCTTAGAATCTCTTTTTCGTTTTCCGTCAAAGGATAGGCCTGACCGGACGGCTCGGAAGTCAGCAGCATTTTTGTATATTTCTTTTGAGGATTTTCAAATAATTCTTTCACTAAGGCTTCTTCCACTATCTTCCCGTCCTTCATAACATACACTTTGTCCGCTGTATTTCTCACCACTCCCAAATCATGAGTAATCAAAAGTATCGCCATTTTAAACCGCTTCTGGAGCTGCATAAGCAGCTTCAATATCTGAGCCTGTATGGTAACGTCCAGCGCAGTAGTAGGCTCGTCCGCTATCAGCAAGTCCGGCTCGTTTGCAAGAGCCATAGCAATCATGACTCTTTGCCTTTGTCCGCCGGACAGCTCGTGCGGAAACGCCTTTAATCTCTTTTCCGGATTGGGCAGTGCTACCAGCTTTAAAAGCTCTATAGTCCTTTTTCTGGCAGCCTCTTTGTCCATATTCTTATGCAAGATAAGCACTTCGCTTATCTGTTTTTCTATGGTGTGCAGCGGATTGAATGATGTCATAGGCTCCTGAAATATCATGCCTATGCGATTGCCTCTGATGCTTTGCAGATCTTTTTCTGCCGCCTCCATCAGGTTTTTGCCGTCAAACAGTATTTTGCCTTTCCTGCCGTTTCTATCCTCATGACTTGCAAACGGATACGGCAATAGCTGCATCACGGAAAGAGCCGCCATAGATTTCCCGGAGCCGGACTCTCCTACAAGAGCCACAGTCTTTCCTCTTTCCACAGTGAATGATATGTTATCGACTGCCCGCTCTTCCGCCTGCCCGAACCTGACGCTAAGGTTTTTGACTTCTAAAAGTATTTCTGCCTTTTTCTTCATTGTTTATTCCTAAGCGATTTTCTGGAATCCAAAGCGTCTCTTACAGCCTCGCCTATGAAAATAAGCAGCGTCAGCATAACACCCAGCACAAAGAATGCGCTTATCCCCAGCCAAGGAGCTTGCAGATTATTCTTTCCCTGATTCAGCAGCTCGCCCAGAGACGGAGAACCCGGAGGCAAGCCGAACCCCAGAAAGTCCAAAGCAGTAAGAGTAGTTATAGACTGATTCATGATGAATGGTAAAAACGTTATGGCAACTACTGTCGCATTCGGCAGAATGTGTATGAACATGATGCGTAAATCGCCGGAGCCCAAAGCTCTCGCAGCTCTTACAAATTCAATATTTCTGGCTCTGAGAAACTCGGCTCTTACCACTGCGACTAAAGACATCCAAGAGAATATCAGCATAAGCCCAAGCAGCCACCAGAAATTAGGCTGTATCAGAGAAGCCATTATTATCAGCAGATATAATACCGGCATTCCGTTCCATATCTCTATGAAACGCTGCATTATCAAGTCGGTTTTGCCGCCGAAATAGCCTTGAACCGCTCCAACAACTATGCCCACAACAGAAGAAACAACAGTCAAAATAAGCCCGAACAGTACGGAAATCCTGAACCCATAGATTATCCTAGCCAGCACGTCCCTGCCCTGATCGTCCGTTCCCAGCCAGTTGGCTTTGGAAGGAGGCGAAGGAGCGGGAGTTTGCAGCTCGTAATTAATGGTTTTATAGGAAAAAGGAATCGGCGCCCACACAATCCAGCCTTTTGCTTGTATGAGTTCTTTTACAACAGGATCCCTATAGCTTGCTTCTGTTTCGAACACGCCGTCGAATTTAGTCTCCGGGTAGTTCACAAATACAGGATAGTAAAGCCTGTTCTCAAACGAGATTAACAAAGGCTTGTCGTTCGCAATGAATTCGGCAAAGAGCGTCACAAAAAACAGACACAAGAATATCCATAACGACCAGAAGCCTCTTTTGTTTGACTTAAAGTTCTGCCAGCGTCTTTGATTTACCGGAGACATGTTTTTTGCGTTGAATATCATTTTTATATTAGAGAATTACGAAAAGAAGCGGTATGGTAGCACATTATTCTATAAATAAAACATATCTTTTTTAAAAATCCCCTTCGCAGGCGCGCGCAGGGGGTGGCAGTGGCGACTTATCCGCCGTAGCCCGCAGGGAGAAGGAGGAAGCCCGTTAGTGTGGAGGCGGGAGTCTTAATACACTTAAAATACTGTTGAAGGTAATACCCATATATAGCTTATTATCATGTATAACTGCGTTAGTTCCTCCGTTGCCGGTACCAAGAGCTATAGTCGAAACTGACCCATCAGATAAATCCAGTATATCTAATGCAGTAGTTCTGGGCATATACAATTTATTATTGTGTACTATTACAGAGAGTCTGTTATCTGCAACACCTAAATTTATTTGTGATAGTGCATTATTGGTTGTATCTACTACAGCCAATACTGAATTATTATCTCCAAGTGTTGCTGCGTATTGATTTGAAGTACCATAAGTAATATATAATTTATTATTGTATTCTGCCATTGCGGTTCCAACCCTTGGAGCACTTAACTGCATAGTTGATACTGCATTATTGGCTGTATTCACCACATCTAAATAACTAACCTTTGTCGAGGCGTTGTACCAAGGTATATATAATCTGCCATTGTGTTCCATTATACCGCCTCTATGAATTGGGGTACCTAAATTTATTTGTGATACCGCATTATTAGCTAAATTTACTACGTCTAATAATTGAGGGTTGTGGGGTACACTATTAGCACTGCGCGGAAGATATAACTTGTTATTATATAATGTAATGCTTCCTCTGGAGTTTCCATTAGTAACCAAAGTTATTCGTGACAATCCGGCAGCACTGCACGAGGCATTATTTCCTCCATGTATACCTTGGCACGACCACACCCAATTAGTCCCGCTCAAGCTAAGTGTTGTATTAGTACCTACACTGCAAAGAGCAGTTGTAAAGTCCCCGCACACGCCGTTTATTGCATTGCTTGCAGAGCAAGAAGCAGGCAGTCCGCCATTAATTCCTTCACATTCCCAAGTCCACGGTCCTTCACCGCTTGTTGCCGGAGTGCTTCCGTCTGCACACAGGTTCGTTGTCGGCGCAGATGCAAACCCCTGTCCGTGTGCACTGCCGCACACACCGTTCGCTATCTTGGGGCGAAGCAGGTTGTGACAGCATCTCCTCCGTTTATGCCGTTGCACGCCCATTTGAATGTGTTGTTTTCTTCCGTTACTGCACCAGCATCGCCAAGAGAGCATCTGTCATCAGTCGGCGCATCGGCTGTTGCAATTCCATCTGCTGTTCCGCACACACCATTTATCTTCGGGGCGCAAGATGCAGTTGTTCCTCCATGCTTCCCTTGGCACTCCCATGTCCAAGTACTACCTGTCTGAACAAGATTCGCAACGGTTCCGATTTTGCAAAGAGGCGGGGTAGCTGCAAATGCCTGAGAGGTTAGAAAGGTAAGAGCTAAAGCCAATAAAAGAAATTTGTCATTCCCGCCCCTCCGCGGGAATGACAAGAGGAGGGACAACAACCTCCAACTCCTAATCCCACATTCTTATTTCCGCATTCTGCATTATTATTTATCTACTAATTCCGCTTTTCAAATTAACTACCGCATCAGCCAAAGCGTCAACTGCCATGACCTTAGCACTGGCTCTTGCAGACGCTGCCGCCTTAGCCAGAGATTCCGGGTTAGAAATAACAGACTCTAATCTCACAACTAAAGCCTCCGGCGTGAATGCAGCGTCCGGAATAATCCAAGCAGCTCCGTTCTGCGCCAGAAATGAAGCATTAGCCATCTGCTCTCCTGCATGTCCGTGCGGGAACGGCACAAGTATGGAAGGTCTTCCAATAGTGCTTAACTCTGCAACCGTAGATCCCCCTGCCCTGCAAATAACAAGGTGATAATCAGCCATTCTTTCCGGCACATCGTTGAAAAAAGCAGACAGTTCAGCATCAATTCCGGCCGCAGCAAACGCATACCGCGCAGCTTCTATGTCCTCCGGTCTGCACTGCTGGGCAATAACAATACGCCGTTTAATCTTATCAGGCAGCAATGCTATGGCGGCAGGCACGGTTCTTGAGAACACTCTGGCTCCCTGACTCCCTCCGAGAACCAAAATTTTTATAACGCTCTCATCATCTTGTATCATCGGATACGGTCTGGCTCTTAGTGCAGTAAAAGCCGGTCTTACAGGATTGCCCGTATATTGCAGCTTATACTCATCTTCAGCATGTACTCCGGACACAGTAGGAAAAGACGTAGCCAAAACGCCGGCGTACCCCAGCATTGCCTGATTGGCTCTGCCGATAATCGCATTCTGATCGTGCAAGAGTATAGGAATTCCCATTTTAGCCGCCGCATATACTGTCGGCACTGACGGATAGCCGCCAAAGCCTACTACCGCGTCCGGCGCAATCTTAGTAAGCCTCAAAGCAGCTTGTATGACTCCCAGTCCCATTTGGATTATGCTTCGAATCTTCCCCCAAAAACCATATCCGAAAGAGCTTGCCTTTATCCTGTAAACATCAACAGACAAGTCTTTGCTGAAATTAGTCCCTCTTTTGTCAGTTAAAAGAGCTACTTTTACGCCTCTTCCGACAAGCTCTCTGGCCAAAGCCTCTGCCGGAAAAATATGCCCGCCAGTACCTCCGGCAGCCAAGACAACACAGAGCTGTTTTTCGTTATCATTACTCATAGTAAACGCCTCCCATCACGGCTAAGACCGGCTCCTGAGAAATCAAAGCAGTATTCTGAACAATAGGAGTCTTGGAAAGAAAAGAAAACAGCGAGGCACTTTTCATAAATGAAGAAAACTTATCGGCATCTGCGCTGAATTCTTTTAGGAGCTTGAGTATTTTTTCAAACTGAGACGGCTCCGCAGGCAAAACAGTAAATGATAATTTTGCATTGGCATCTAAACCCAAAACGTCCCTGACCGCTTTGAAAGCAGCATCATATCCTCCGACAGCATCAATAAGTCCAACCTTCAGAGCCTGCTCTCCGGTAAAAATTCTTCCCTTTGCTATGGAAGGCATCTTGCTCATGGGAATCTTTCTGCCTTCGGATACTCCTTTGACAAAAACATCATAAGTCTTATCCAAAAGCGCATTCACTTTGTTTTTTTGTTCTTCGGAAAATGTCCTGAACATATTCCACATGCCTGCGTTCGAAGACATGGTAATTTCATCTATGGATACTCCTATCTTTTTAAGCCCCTCTTCTGCAGCGAACTTTCCGGCAACAACTCCTATAGAGCCGGTAATAGTCGCTCCGTTTGCAACTATTTTATCAGCGTCCATGGCTATCCAATATCCTCCCGAACCCGCAGTCTCACCCATAGACACTATTACCGGCTTCTTTTTCTTCTGAACATTCTTCACAGCTCTGCGTATTGTCTCAGATGCTACTGGAGAACCTCCGGGGCTGTCTATACGGAATACTACGGCTCTTATCTCGTCATCTTCTTCAGCCTGACGGAATGCCTCGGCTATGTCTTGAGAATTCGCAACCCTGTCGCTGTTAAAAGCTCCTTTATCGCCTTCGACAATATTCCCGAGCGCATAAATCAACGCAACCTTAGTTCCGGACGCGCCTTTCTTAACGTCCTGCAAAAGCGCATCGCTTTTTACAAATGATAAATATGTACTTGCATCTATGTATCCGGCATCGCCTCCGGCTTGCTTTTTAACTTCTTCCTCTAGTTCATCATAATAAGCCAGCTTTGTTATCAGCCCGTTTGCCAGAGCATCTTCATCTATGAAAGGCCCCTCTTTCATCAGTGATTTAACTCCGTCAATGTCTTTACGCCTGTTCAAAGAAATGCCGTGAGCCAGCTGATTTGAGAGACTGTACAATACGCCGGTAAGCTCTTCTCTTACATGAGGGGAAAACTCAGTCATCTGAGCAAAATCCATTACATTCTTGTACTCTTCCCGCTGCATAAAATCAGGCACGACACCGACTTTCTCAAAGGCTTCTTTAGCAAAAGGCGCAAATAATCCCATGCCTGTAAGGCTTACTGTCCCGACAGGCTGAAGCCAGATGTTGTCAAAAACACTTGCAAGCATATAAGAGCGGCTGCCGGTTCCGAAATCTCCGAAACTGGTGCCGAAAGCATACGAGAATTTCCCTGTATCGCGGAATTTTCTTAATGCCGGCAGAATCTCTTGAACAGTTGTCATAGAAGGCTGCTCGCTGCCGAACAAAGCGACTATGCCTTTGACGCTGTCGTCTTTGGAGGCGGCTTCTATAGCTCTTATGACATCCAACAGTACTATAGAAGTATCGTTGTTTATTATGTCGATTGGTGACCTGTCTTTCCGCTCCGAGACAGGCTGTTTAAAATCCAGAGTTAGAATAATCTTCTGCGGCTTAGACATTACGCCTGTTGGAATTTGATAAACAAGCGCAACTATTGCGCCTATGATAAAAAGGACGAGAAAGCCGAACACTGCCAGAGAAGTTTTGATGAAGCTGAACACTTTTAATTTTCCGATTAATTTTGCAAAAAAGACATTATCTCAAAGAATCACTTTTTTGGAAATGATTCTTTTAAAAAAACGTCATACGCCTTCCACACCGCCTCCGCTACCTCCGGCATTTCGTTGCACGAGTTATTCGGGAAATCTTCTATGTCTCCTCTGAAAATCCTAACGTAACCGCTGTCCAACAACAGCTTGTGAAATCTCTCAAACTTCTTAGACCCTCCTTTAAGCGGAATAATCATTACCGGCTTTCCAACAGAACACGCCTCGGTCACCATGTTCACGCTGTCCCCTGTAACCAATATGTAATCCGCCAGCTCCAGCATAGCAAAATAAGGATTTGCGCCTTGCATATCCCAGATGTAAACTCCTGAGCCTTCTAAAACCCTATTCAATACAGCTATGTTCTCCTCTCCGGTTCTTCTGGACCCCGTAATCATCAAGCGATATTTTCCTGTCAGTGCTATGGCTTTAAGCTGCTCTGCCAGCTTCTGCATCTCATCTTTTTCCAGCTTGTAAACAGCATTGCTGCCGCCAATAAGTACAGACACTACAGGCTTACTATTCTTTTTAAATCCAAACTCGTCCGCCGCAGCCTTCAAATCCTCTGAACACAGTTTATGCAGTCCTCCTGTCGTCTCTATAACATTTTTGCCCTTCAGCAAATCGTGCTTGGGCGTAATTATCAAATCAAACAGCCTAGTGTCTATATACGGATTTTGTATCTGTACAACAAAAGTCCCTTTCCCGTTATTTATCTCGGGATACTTCAAAGACTCCTTTTTAACAAACAGCGATGCCGCAGTGCTTGCCCTTCCGCACGCTATTAAAATATCCGGAAAGGACGGCGTTATGCTGTCTCCGTCTTTGCTAAAGGCATAACTAAGCCACCATCTCCAAAACGGGACCAGCTGTTTAAACGGAAATCTCAGTTTTATTCTTTTTACTACAGGCAAAAGCCCCATATACTTTGCAAGCCCTAAACAGGAATTCTCCATTCCGGCTTTGCCGTCACTCACGACCCAACAAGATACGCTTTTTCTATTCCTGTACATCTTCATCTACAGCCATTTGATTTGCCATCACCTTGTCTACCCGCCTTCCGTCCATGTCGACAACTTCAAATTTTATATCGGAATATATAAAACTGTCTCCTTCTGCCGGAACCTTTTTCAGTCTATCCATAATAAATCCTGCCAGCGTTTCAAAATCCCCCTCGCCCTTCATGTTCTTTATTTTAAACAGCATCTCCACTTCATCAACCGGAGTCATGCCGTCCAAGAGCCAGCTTCCGTCCTCTCTTTTTACAGGTCTCAGCTCTATGGCCTCTCCTGCGTCCGGCAGCTCGCCGGTAATAGCCTCTATCACGTCCATAGTAGAAACCAAGCCTTCTATGCTGCCGTACTCGTCCACGACTACTGCCGTGTGCTGCATAGTGCTGCGGAATTGTTCTATGAGCCTGATAATAGTAGTCGTATCCGGCACTATCAAAGGACGCTGCATCACGGAAGATACAGCCTCTTTCAAACCGGAAGAACTATCCTTCTTAGAAAGCCTCTCAGTTAATAAATCTTTCGCATGAACCACTCCGATAACCTCTTCCAAATCTCCTTTTGCAACAGGAAAATGGCTGTGTCCCTTAGAGTGTATAATCCCTTCTATCTCTGCATCGGAAGCGTCCAAGTTAAGCCACACAATGTCCATTCTCGGAGTCATTATAGTACGCACTGTCCTGTCGGAAATACGCATAACTCCCTCCAGCATATCCTTCTCCTGAGGTTTCAGCGCACCCGACACCATGCCCTCAGTTATGATATATTTGACCTCTTCTTCGGTAATAGTATTATCAGGATTACTGCGCAGCCCTAGGAGCCGCAAAACTATCCTTGTAGACTTTGACAACAGCCAGACAACAGGAGCAACAACTACAGCCAGAAAACGCATAATTTTCGCTATGCACACTGCAATAGCTTCGGGATACGTAAGCGCAATCTGTTTAGGTACAAGCTCTCCGATTACAAGAGTTACATAGGTAATTGCCACAACAGTAAAGGCAAATGCAATCTTCTCTCCGTTCGGAGCTATCCAAAAGACAGCATCCAAATACTTGGCAAGATCTCCTGACAGAGTAGTACCGCCATATGCGCCAATCAAGATTCCATTAAGAGTACTGCCAATCTGAACAGTAGACAGAAACTTGACTGGATTCTCTTTCATCTCGAGAATTCTGGCAGCCTCTTTGTTGTTGTCCTCAATCATTTTACGCAGTTTTGCCTTGCGTGAAGAAACTACGACCAGTTCCGCCATAGAGAAAAAGCCATTAATAAGGATCAGGATTAGTACAACGATTATATGAAAAGTTACGGACATAAAACAAAATGTAGAATGTAGAATGTAGAATGTAAAGTGTTGAGTTGATAAATTCTACATTTTACATTCTACATTCCCATCTAATCCCTAATCTTCAACGCCGCTATGAATGCAGACTGAGGTATTTCAACCTCGCCGAACTGCCGCATACGCTTTTTGCCTTCCTTTTGTTTGTCCAGCAATTTACGCTTTCTGGAAATGTCTCCTCCGTAACACTTAGCCGTTACGTCTTTGCGCAGCGCAGATATAGTCTCTCTGGCAATAACCTTGCCTCCAATCGCAGCCTGTATGGCTATCTTGAACAAGTGCTTTGGAATAAGCTCTTTAAGACGCTCGCATAAAACTCTGCCTCTGGCTTCCGCGCTGGACTTGTGCACGATAATGCCTAAGGCATCAACCGACTCTCCGTTCACAAGAATAGACAGGTTAACCAGATTCCCCTCTCTGTAGCCTTCGAGAGTATAATCAAAACTGGCATACCCTCTGCTGATAGATTTAAGCCTGTCATAGAAATCGAACACTACTTCGTTAAGCGGCAATTTGTAAACCAGCATGGCTCTTGACCCAACATAAGTGAGATCAACTTGTTCGCCTCGTCTCTCATTGCACAGAGACAAAATATTCCCCAAATACTCGTCCGGCGTGAGTATTGTAGCTTTAATCCATGGCTCTTCCATATGCTTTATGCGCACAACGTCCGGCATATCCGCAGGATTATGCAGTTCTTTCATCTCGCCATTCGTGAGATATACTCGGTATATCACAGAAGGCGCAGTAGTAATAAGATTTAAATTGAACTCACGTTCCAGTCTTTCCTGAATAATCTCGAGATGCAGCAGTCCCAGAAAACCGCATCTAAACCCAAAGCCCAGAGCCACGGAACTTTCCGCCTCAAACTTGAAGCTGGCATCGTTAAGAGCCAGTTTTCTTAGTGAATCTTTTAGATACTCAAAGTCCGCGGCATCTACGGGAAACAGTCCGCAGAATACTACAGGCACGGAAGGCTTAAATCCCGGCAGAGCTTCGTCCGCAGGATTCCTGTCGTCAGTAATAGTATCTCCCACCTGCGTATCGCTTATCTGTTTTATGCCCGCAGTGATAAAACCAAGCTCTCCGGCTTTAAGCTCTGATATTTCTTCTTTCTTAGGCGTGAAAATACCGACTCTGTCTACTTCATGCACGGCTCCCGTATCCATGAAGCGTATTTTCTGTCCCTTTTTTATGACTCCGTCAACAACACGAATAAGAATTATCACTCCCAAATACGCATCATACCAACTGTCTACTAACAACGCTTTCAGCTTTGCTTTCTCATCGCCTTTTGGAGGCGGAAGACGCTCCACTATGCTTTCCAACACTTCCGTAATCCCAATTCCGCTCTTCGCAGAAATAAGCACTGCCTCGGAAGTATCAAGCCCTATAACATCTTCTATCTGAGTTTTCACTCTGTCCGGATCAGCAGCAGGCAAATCTATCTTGTTGAGCACAGGGATAATCTCGTGATTATTATCCAAAGCCTGATACACATTAGCCAAAGTCTGAGCCTCTACGCCCTGAGAAGCATCGACTACTAAAATAGAACCCTCGCATGACGCAAGCGAACGGCTGACTTCATACGCAAAATCCACATGCCCGGGAGTGTCCATAAGGTTCAGCTGATACATCTCTCCGTTTTTAGCCTTGTAGTTCAGACGCACGGTCTGAGCTTTAATAGTTATTCCGCGTTCTCTTTCTATATCCATATTATCGAGGATTTGCTCTTTCATCTCGCGCTCTTCCAAAGCACCGCAAGCCTGAATCAAGCGGTCTGCCAGCGTAGACTTTCCGTGGTCTATGTGCGCTATTATAGAGAAATTCCGTATGTGAGATTTATCAGTCATTTTAACCATGTTTATATTATAAGAACACTCTTTTATAGTAAAAAACCCAAAAAAATCAACACTTATTACTATTTTCATTTACTTTCACAATTATAGCGATATATAGGCTGGATATATAAATATTTCCTAATTCCTAATTAAACCAACGCTATCACGGAAGATAACTCGTCAAGTCTTCCAGCATTGCCGCGGTGCATTTTGTATCTGTAGCTTTCCAGAAACCCATTCTCTGTATTAATATATGTATCCAGCGGAGATTTATCTACATTTTTGATGCCTGCCTTGTTTAGCTGCGTTAAAGCATATCCCTCTAAATCAAAAAGCCATTTCTTAGGGTTTATTTTAGAAAACAGTTTTCCGTTATTTTTGTCCGCGGCAATAAATTGTTCAAAAAATTCTTCGCCAACCTCATAAGATTCCTGCTTTATACATGGTCCTAAGAATGCAACTATTTCGTCTCTTACACAGCCCAGCTTTTCCATTTCCAAAACGGCATTTTCTATTATGCCGCTTATCGCACTTTTCCAGCCGGAATGTACTGCTGCGATAACTGAACCTGAACTTTGCTTGCGCCCCGCCATTAAAATAGGAACGCAATCCGCTGTGAAAACCCCTACTCCCATGCCTTTTACATCTGTAACTATTGCGTCCGCAAACGGAGAATCCTTTATGTCCCATTTTTCTTTTTTATCTCGTATCACGATTACTCTTGCAGTGTGTTTTTGATGACAGAACAGAAAATTCTCATTATCAATGCCTAAAAACTCAGACATATCAGCCTTTATTTTACACGCTCCCTCATCAGCCTCTCTTAGCCTTCTGTGAGAGATTATCCCCATTCTCTTAGTAAAAACAGCGTGTTTGATGCCAAGACCGGCTTCTATGTCTTTCATCTTCTCTGAAAACAGAATCTTTTCTTTCATGTCCGGCCTAAATTTACCATTTGTTATATTATTCCGGTTAGTGTACACTATCTATAAGTGTTTGTGCAAATAAATTGGAATATATTCCCATGTTAACTTTAGCTATTCTCGGCATATTGTCTCTGTGCGCTTGGATTTATCTGTTCCGCTTTCACAACTCTTTCTGGCTGCTTCTCTTCCCAGAAAAAGTCTCCGTACCCACATACACCCCTTCCGTAGATATTATCGTCCCTATGCGCAATGAAGCTGCTATGCTTCATAAGACCCTGCCTGCGCTTCTGAAACAGAATTACTCCGGCGACTGGAACATTATACTCGTAGACGACAACAGTACTGACCAATCTTCAGGAGTCGCTGAATCTATCAAAAAAAATCTGGATAAATCCAACAAGATTACTATTCTTAAAGCTCCTCCGCTTAAAGCCGAGTGGCTTGGCAAGGTTGCCGCTATGGACTTCGGAGTTCAGAACAGCTCTTCTGAGCTTATTCTTTTCACAGATGCAGACATCTATCACACGGAAAACAGCCTTACTGACCTGGTCGCAGGAGCCGAAGACAGAAAAATAGACTTGCTGTCCAGAATGGCCAAACTCAACAGCACAAACACTGCTGAGAAACTGCTTATTCCTGCTTTTGTGTTCTTCTTCTCTTTACTGTATCCTTTCAGGCAGGTAAATAACTCCTATTCTAAAATAGCGGCTGCAGCCGGAGGAACTATGCTGATACGCAGAGTCATTTTAGAGACTATCGGCGGACTCGAGGTCATTAAATCCGAGATTATCGATGACTGCGCTCTGGCAAAAGCAGTGAAAAACAACGGCTTCAAAATAGAGCTCGCTTTGACTAACGATATTGTCAGCATAAGACCCTACGCCAATATAGACTCCGTGTCTAAGATGATAGCAAGAACAGCCTATACTCAGCTGGAGTACTCGCCCTTCAACCTAGTAAAAACAATCCTTGCCATGTCTTTGCTGTTTTTAGTTCCTCTTGTACTGTTGGCTTTCGGAGTAATCTCTAATTTTATGCTGGTCTTAGGCATATTGATTATGCTTGCTATGTCTATTCTATACGCTCCTATGGTTCAGTTCTACTATCTGCCTATACCTTGGGTTTTATCTTTGCCGTTTGCAGCTTTTATTTACATGGCGGCAACTATAGATTCCGCTAGGCTGTATACCAAAGGAAAAGGCGGTCAGTGGAAGGATAGATTCCAAGCGTAAATGGAAAATTGAAAATGGATAATGGAAAATTGAAGGAGCTTCTTCTGTACAAGGGGTCAGAGACCGGCAAGAATTCTTCTAATGAGAATTTTCCCGTAGGGTCTTTATTGATTAAAGCGTCTTTAAGACCGCATGTGCATACGTTCTACAGATTTGCCAGAACCGCAGACGATATAAGCGATCACCCGCTTATGGAGCCTCAGATAAAGATAGAATTATTAAATGAACTGGAAGCGGCTCTTCTGGGAAACAGCGAGTCTGATATTCCGGTTGCCATGGATATGAGAGCAAGTTTAGAAAAGACAAATATTTCTGCAAAGCACTGCACGGATCTGCTGAGAGCATTCAAACAAGATGCTGTGAAAAGAAGATATGCCTCATGGGAAGAGCTGATTGACTATTGTAATTTTTCTGCGGCTCCTGTAGGAAGGTATGTGCTGGCACTGCATAACATACACGAAGAAGTCTGGCAGTATAATGATGCGCTATGCAATGCCTTACAGATTATCAATCATATACAGGACTGTGCAGATGACTACAGAGAATTAGACAGAGTATACATTCCTGAAGACATGCTGAACAAAAACAAAGCTAGTATAATAGAGTTATCAGAAGAAAAAAGTTCCGATGCGCTAAAGAAGACTCTTCATGATATGCTTGATATGATGTCGCCGATGATGAATCTGGCAGGACAGTTTACTGAACATATTCCAAGCAAGCGGCTAAAACTGGAAGTGGCTGTTATTCACAGTTTAGCAGAAAAAATGATACGGACTCTATACGAGAAAGACCCTTTGACAGAGACTACTAAATTGAGTAAATTCACGGCAGGCTGTTCAGCAGTGCGTGGTATTTTAAAATCAATTATACGGTAGTTCACAATGTCCTCTATGGTTATGAGCGATTACAAAAACAGCCCTGCCTATAAATCAGCGGCGGAAGCTGTAATAAAAAGAGTAAAATCAGCTAAAACCTCGTTTGAACTGGGCTTGCGCATATTGCCGAAAGAGAAGCGCATAGCCATGTATGCGCTGTATGCTTTTTGCAGAGAGGTTGACGATATAGCGGACGACAGCCCCTCTTCTGAAATAGCTAAGAAAGGGCTTGCCGAGTGGCAAAACAAGATTGAAAAATTATTCGGCAATAATGAAATCCAAGATGATATATGCGCTGTTTTGTATCCGGCTATACTTGAACACGGATTGCAAAAACAGGATTTACTGGACGTCATAGACGGAATGGAAATGGATTCTGTGGCTATAGTTGCACCTGATATGAAAACTCTTGATGAGTACTGCGATAAAGTTGCAAGCGCAGTAGGAAGAAGTTTTATAAGAATTTGCGGAGATTCCGATGAAGCTGCTATGAAAACAGCTTATCACTTGGGACGCGCATTTCAGCTGACTAATATACTCAGAGATATTTACGAAGATGCTCAAAGAGGAAGGCTGTACTTGCCGCGGGAATTACTGGTGAAGCATAATATCTTAAAACCGGAAGAACAGCATATAGACATACAAAAAGTGATATTTAATCCGAAACTGCCGTACGTATGCAAAGAGCTTTCCGATATTGCGGAACATCACTATGAGATGACGAAAACATCTCAGAAATCAATAAGACTCATGAAGACCTTTTACAGAAATATACTATACCAGCTTCGTCAAAAAAACTGGCAGGATATTACTAAAAAAGAATCTCTTTCCAAGATGAAAAAAATCAAGTTGCTAATTATGACATTAACAAGGACGGAATAAAGTGCCAAATCGCTATGTTCATATTGTAGGTGCCGGTCTTTCCGGGCTGTCTTGCGCATTACAGTTATCTCTCTTGGGAGAGAGCGTGGTTCTGTATGATGCAGCTCCTTTTGCAGGCGGACGCTGCAGGTCTTTTCTGGACAAAGAGCTGGGAACTAGGATTGATAACGGCAGTCATTTGATACTGTCCGGAAATGAGGCGACTCAGAATTTCCTGCGTCTGACTAATTCCACGGATCAGTTATACAATTCCGGAAAAGCTGTGTTTCCGTTTGTTGACGTGTACAACGATGCCAAATGGAAAATAGAAGTCGGTGACGGAAAAATTCCTTGGTGGCTGTTTGATAAAAATAAAAGAATCCCGGGTACTAAGCTGCTTGATTATTGGTCTGTCATAGATTTGTGTTTAGCCGGAAAAGACTCTACCTTGGGTTTTTTAGAGGATCCTCGCAGCAGTCTATACAATAAATTTTGGAAGCCTTTGATAATAGGCGCACTGAACACAGAACCAGAAGAAGCCTCTGCAAAGCTGCTGAAAAAGGTTTTTACTCAGACCTTTTTAAAAGGAGGAAAGGAATGCGTACCGCTGTTTCCAAAAATAGGCCTCACGGAAACATTTATTGACCCGTGCTTATCCGTGCTGGAGAGCAATAACGCGGATATAAGATTCTATCACAGATTAAAAAGTCTGATGTGGGAAGGCGACACGGTAAGAGAGCTTTTGTTCAACAACGACACTATAGTGGAGATTGACCCTGAGGATTGGGTAGTGCTGGCACTGCCTGCTTGGGTGATGAGAGACGTACTGCCCGAGGTGCCTGTTCCAACAGAGTTTCGTTCTATTTTGAGTTCTCATTTCAGGCTGGATAAAGAGGTGGAGCTGGAGCATAGCTTTACAGGCATAGTAAACGGACATGCCGAGTGGCTGTTTGCAAGAAATGACGTAGTGTCCGTTACAGTAAGCTGCGCCGAGAGGTACAGGCATATTCCTCCGCGGGAGGTTGCGTATCTTATCTGGAAAGACGTAGCCAAGATACTGGGACTTAACGAAACTAAAATACCCACGCATAGGATTTTCTTAGAAAAGTGCGCAACTATAGCGGCAACGCCTAAGGAAGAGCATAAAAGACCGTCTTCGTTTACAGGCTGGAAGAACATAGCGCTGGCAGGAGAATGGACTGCGACTGAATTGCCGTCTACTATAGAAGGAGCTATTCGGTCCGGAATAAAAGCAGCCCAAATAGTAAGAAGGTGGAAGAGTTAGTGTGGATAGTGGAGTTGGTGGTTTCTGTGAATGCGTATTCCCATGTTTTAAAACATATAAGGTGATTTCTCATGCCCGATAATATTTCTATTGTTCTTACCTCTATTGCTTTCATGCTGCTTCTTGTCTATCTGGCCCCTAACGTCATTGCTATCAATCGGGGACGTATGATGCAGAACATATCATTGTGGCTTCTGGTTTTCGTTGTACTCGGGCTTATCTATAAGAATTTTGGTCCGGAAAGCCCCAATCCTATGTTCACTATGCCGGAAGGAATGAGACCTTTTAGTACTGACTTTATGTCAAAGAAGAAAGAGAAAGAATCTTCTGATAAGGAGGCTACAAAGCCCGCTCCAAAATAATAGCACCAACTCCACACTAAACCAAGTCAATATTCGTCACGTTCAGCGCATTTGTCTGTATGAACTCTTTTCTCGGCTCCACAACGTCTCCCATAAGCGTAGAGAATATCTGCTCCGCTACGTCAGTCTGATGCACCTTGACTTGCAGTAAAGACCTGTTCTCGGGATCAAGCGTAGTCTCCCACAACTGCCCGGGATTCATCTCGCCCAGTCCTTTGTACCGCTGCATTTGGAGTCCCTGTTTCGCATTGCCCCACACTGCATTCATGAATTCCGCAACTCCCATGATGTCAATTTCTTTATTCTTTATCATCATCTTTACAGGCTTGCTCCACCACTTTTGCATCTTCTCTTTTGCCTGATCCAGTTTCCTTGCTTCCGAAGATTTTAAAACTCCGGCACCTATTTCATAGGAATGCACAATTCCAAATCTTTCTTTAGAAAACTTCATGCCTCCCTTTGCCATCTCTTTTCCTATCCAGTTATGCACTTTTACGTTTGTCTCTTTTTCTTCTGTCCTTGCAGAATAATCGTCCAACAGCTTTGCAACGTACTGAGCTGCCTTAGCGGCAGAATCTATATCCATAACCAGCTCCTGAGACAAAGCACCCGCTATAGCGGCAGACTCTACAACGCCGATGCTGCCTACTTTTCTGGCTATAGCGTTTATGGCGTGGTACATTTCTCTGGTTGCCAGAGTTCTCTGATACAGCTCTTCCCCGGATATAATATCTCCTTCCGCAGTCTTCAAAGACACGTCTTCAAGTCCCGCCTCTGTGAGATAGTCCTCCATAGACTTTTCGTTCTTTATGTATTTTTCCTTAGAATTGCCTCTCTTTATTCTGAACAGAGGAGGCTGGGCAATGTATACGTAGCCTTTTTCTATGAGCTCCGGCATCTGACGGTAGAAAAATGTCAATAGCAGCGTACGTATATGGCTGCCGTCTACGTCCGCGTCCGTCATGATGATTATTTTGTGATAACGAGCTTTTTCAACTTTAAATTCCTCTCTGCCAATGCCGCAGCCTATAGCCGTGATGAGAGTCCCTATTTCCGCAGAAGAAAGCATTTTGTCAAAGCGCGCTCTTTCAACGTTCAGTATCTTGCCTCTTAGCGGCAGTATAGCCTGAAACTGTCTGGAGCGTCCTTGTTTTGCAGAACCTCCGGCCGAGTCTCCCTCTACTATGAATAATTCGGATTCCGCAGGATCCTTGTTCTGACAGTCCGCCAGTTTTCCGGGCAATGACGTAGGGTCTAAAGCCCCTTTTCGTCTTGTGAGTTCTCTTGCTTTTCTGGCAGCCTCTCTGGCAGCCGCAGCATCAACGACTTTGCCTACTATCTTTTTTCCTTCGGCAGGGTGTTCTTCAAACCAGTATCCTAGTACTTCCGATATTATCCCTTCTACAACCGGTTTCACTTCACTAGACACAAGCTTCTCTTTGGTCTGAGATGAAAATTTGGGATCCGGCACTTTGACCGACAGCACGCAAGTAAGCCCTTCTCTCATATCCTCGCCGGACAGACTGACTTTTTCCTTTTTCATAAGACCTGAAGACTCTGCGTACTGGTTCAGAGTTCTTGTGAGAGCCGCCCTAAAGCCCGCCAAATGAGTTCCTCCGTCTTTTTGCGGAATGTTATTAGTAAAACAGAGCATGTTCTCGTGATAGCTGTCATTCCACTGCATGGCGCACTCGACAGTCATTCCGTTCAGCTCTTTCTTCATGAAAATAATCTGATGCACAGAATTCTTAGACCTGTTGAGCCACTCCACAAACGCCTGTAATCCGCCTTCATAATGGAGGTTTACAGTTCTCGGCTCTGCGCCGCGCGCATCAGTGAGATTTATGTTCACTCCCGAATTAAGAAAAGCCAGCTCTCTTAGTCTGTGCTCCACAGTATCAAAATCGAACTCGGTTTTAGTGAACGTCCCGGAAGACGGCAGAAAAGTTATCTCTGTTCCCGTTAAATCGGATTTTCCGTTTTGTTTAAGCGGTTCTTCGGCTACGCCGTGATGGAAACGAACAAAATGCTCAAAGCCCTGCCTGTAAATCCTCAAATCCATGAACTCGGATAAGGCATTGACCACAGAAACCCCTACTCCGTGCAGTCCTCCGGAAACCTTATAGCTGTTCTGATTAAACTTGCCTCCTGCGTGAAGCTGCGTCATAACTACTTCCGCCGCAGAAATCCCTTCTTCAGGGTGAATGTCTACAGGAATACCTCTGCCGTTGTCTTTAACAGTACAAGAACCGTCTGAATTCAATATTACGTCTATTCTGTCGCAAAAGCCTGCCAATGCCTCGTCTATAGCATTGTCTACCGCTTCGTATATCATATGGTGCAGACCCGAGCCGTCATCTGTATCGCCGATGTACATGCCCGGACGCTTGCGGACAGCCTCAAGCCCCTTGAGAACAGTGATAGATTCCGCTCCGTAATCGTGATTTTCGAGATTTTCTTCTAAAGCAACTGACTGCATGACTTTCCTATTCTATTTGTAAAATTTCATAGACTTAATATATGCTCCATAATTATGTGAAAAACAAGAAAAAAAAGCAATTTGGTTAACTTGAATACATTGAAAAATAAGACTGTTTTTGAGCTGAATTTTGTAGTATAGTGTTTTCCATGAATGTAGATGTACCAAATAAAATAATCTCTAATCTGCCGGTCCCCCGTAAAGAGGATTCTCTGGCGTATTACCTGAAAGAGATACGCTGCTTTAACATGCTGACGCCGGAAGAGGAAACTGAACTGGCAAGGGCATGGCGGGATAGCGGAGACCTTAAGGCTGCGCATAAGCTGGTGACCAGCCACCTGAGACTGGTAGCCAAAATCGCTATGGGATATAGGGGTTACGGGCTTCCGGTGGCGGATTTGATTGCAGAGGGCAATCTCGGCATGATGCAGGCAGTCAAAAAGTTCGATCCCGACAGAGGGTTTAGATTGTCTACATATGCGATGTGGTGGATTAGGGCGGCTATTCAGGAATATATTTTGCACTCGTGGTCTTTAGTGAAGATAGGGACTACGGCAGCGCAGAAAAAGCTGTTCTTTAATCTGAGGCGGCTCAAAAACGAGATGCAGGCAATAGAAGACGGCGATTTAAGCAATGAACAGGTTGCTCTTATTGCCAAACAGCTTTCTGTGGCAGAAAACGAAGTAGTGTCTATGAACAGGCGTTTGATTGGGTATGACAAGTCGCTGAACGCTCCGGTCGGGCGGGACAGCGAGGATACTGCGGAGGCGCAGGATTTTATAGCTGATGGTGCAGAAGGGACTGATGTAGTGCTGGCGGAAAATCAGGAGCTGGAGAAAAGACGGAAGCTGCTGCTGAAGGCTATGGAAAATTTGAATGACAGGGAAAAACAAGTGATTATTGCAAGGCGGCTGACCGATACGCCGCTGACATTGGAAGAGCTGTCTTTGAAGCTCGGAGTAAGCAGAGAACGAGTCCGTCAAATAGAAGCCCGTACATTTGAAAAGCTACAGGATAATATTATAATAGAGGCAAAGAAGGCGGGATTGGTTGCTTAGAAAAAGAGTTGAGATGTAAGAAAGAGTTGTATTAACTCCACACTTCACACTCCAAACTCCACACTATTATTAAGCATTCCTGACTTCAAACAGGAACTTGTCAACGTGGCTGCGGAGCTCTTCGGCGTATCTGGAAAGCTCTTCCGCAGTCGCAGATACTTCTACGGCAGTACTGCCAGCCTGCTGTGCAGTCTGTGTCGTCTTAGAGATGTTTACAGAAACATCGTGTGTTCCTAAAGAAGCCTGCTGAATATTGCGGGCTATCTCTTTAGTAGCGGCACCCTGCTCCTCAACCGCAGCAGCAATATTAGAAGATATTTCTTTAATCTGCTCAATAACTTCTGAGATAGAATTCATAGCGGAAACAGCATTATCCGTCTCGCCCTGAATAGCGGAAATCTGACCGCTTATCTCTTCCGTAGCTTTAGCAGTCTGTTCTGCCAGACTCTTAACTTCACTGGCAACCACTGCAAAGCCCTTGCCTGCTTCGCCGACTCTCGCAGCTTCAATAGTAGCATTAAGTGCCAGCAAATTAGTTCTGGAAGCTATTTCATTAATCAGCTCTATGACTTCGCCTATTTTCGCAGAAGCTTTGGCTAACTTCTCCACCGTGTTCTGCGTCTGTATGCTTTCTTCCGAAGCCTTCTGAGCTATATTAGCCGACTCCGCAACTCTGGCACTGATTTCGTTAATAGAAGCGGACAGCTCTTCCGTAGCAGTAGCCACAGCCTCAACATTTGCGCTTGCCTGAGCGGACGCTGCGGACACGGAAGTAGCCTGCTGGCTGGTTTCGTTGGCAATATGCTCCATTCCCTTGGCAGTAGCCTGCATTTCAGAAGATGATGAGGCGACTCCTTTTACCACGTCAAGAATCACAGTCTCAAACGAGCTTGTTATATTTGCCATATGAGTCATTCTTGACTCTTTCACTCTCCGGTCTTTAGCGGCCTCCGCTTCATGGTTTTTCTCTTTAATAGCGTTCTCTTTGAACACCAGAAGTGCCCTTGACATTTGACCGATTTCGTCTTTTCTATCAGCCCCCTGAATATCAACAGCCAAATCACCCTCTGACAGAGACTTTACAGTACCGCTTAGAGTCTTCAGCGGAGATGTCACATCTTTTCTCATCATAAAAATCACCAATACGCACAATAAAATGGCAATCCCCATTTCTATTTGCCTATTATGTTGTTCGCTTGCTATAAGAGACACCTGGCTCGCAAAGTTATTATCCATATTATGTTTGAGGTATGCAAATCTCTTATCTATGAGGCCGCTCAGATTTTCCTCGGCTGCAATAAGCTCAGGTAAAGTACCGAATCCGCCGTCAGCCCACTTATTAAAAATCCTTACATAAGAATCAAAGGCAGCGGCAATCGCAATAATCTCGCTGTCATCAGAATAAGTCTTAACCCAAGCATCTATGTATTCTTTTAACTCATTGAGATATTTATAAGCACTCTCTCTATGGCTTCTATCGCCTGATAAGGAATAATACAGCAGGGAATTATGAGCGGTGCTTGCTACTATCATAGCATTCTCAATGACATCCTGCCTCTTGCTCATATCCATAGCTGCCACGGTATAATCATCAATGGCATTCAAACCCCGTATAGTCTCATAAGACGTGAAAGCAGTGATTAAAATAATTACAGATAAAGCCGCATATATTTTTGTAGTAATCTTAAAGTCGGATAATTTCATAGGATTCAGCCCCATATCTTGAGTTTTGTTATATGTTATGCCTCTTTATACAAGGCTCTTTCTCATACGAAAGTATGGTTAATTTAGCAAAAGATTTTTCGATTCGCAAAAGAATTATTATCAAGTTGACATATAAAATTTAATGTGTTGAAGTGTTGCCGAAAAAATACGAGGGCGGTTAGCTCAGCGGTAGAGCTTCTCGTTTACACCGAGGAGGTCGGGGGTTCGATCCCCTCACCGCCCACCATTTATGTGAAGTGTGGAGTGTGGAGTTTGGAGTGTGAAGTGTGGAGTTGTATCGACGTATTCCTCTTCAATAACTCCAAACTCCACACTTTTTAAGGAGAGGTGGCTGAGCGGTCGAAAGCGGCGGTCTCGAAAACCGTTATAGGTCATGCCTATCAGGGGTTCGAATCCCTTCCTCTCCGCCACAAGATACATCTTTATCAAAAATGCTCCCGAGGGTAAGGCTGCCTTAACCCCGACCGAGTCCGAAACTGAAATTTTTGAAAATTGCAATTTTTTAGCAATTTTCGGACTATTTAAGAGGAAAAAAACATGGCAACAGTTCATTTGATGCAAGGTTTCATAGGGTTTGGAAAAACGACCATAGCAAAACGATTGGCTTTAGAATTGCCAGCTGTGCGTCTGAACAATGACCAGCGTGTGGTGGAGCTTTTCGGTCCGGGGCCGCATAAGCGCGGAGAGCTTGATGATTATGATTCTCGCATAAACGAAATGCATTGGGACTTGGCGCGTGAAATAGTGCGCACCGGTACCGATGTCATAATGGACACTGGCAAATGGTCGAAATCCGGCCGCAGAGAACAGGCGGAACGCGCATTGGAATTTGCGGACAAGGTTATATTTCATGATGTCAAATGCGATATAGATATTGCACGGGCACGATGTGTCGCCCGAACCGAGTCCGAGAATAATGAAATGTTTATATGTGCAAATGCTTTTGATGTATTGCTTCAAAAGTTTGAACCTATGTCGGATGACGAAGGGTTTGAAGTAATAACTTATGATAATAGCTAAGTTAGCATCAGCTTTTCCTTGAAATCGGTCAATTTGCTTGCTAGGCTTGAAAAAGCGGTAGGATTGCTAGCTATAAACTTGCATAACCCTCTCCGCCATTATAAAGACCCCCCTAATGGAGGGGCTTTTCACATTACTTAGAACTGTTCTTCTTCATCTTTTCATATTCGGCAATTATTTGTTTTGCTGTTTTCTTATCAACTCCTTTTTTTATCTCTGCATACATATCTTCTCTCGAAGGAGCTTCTTCGCTGAATACTTTCAATAACTGCTTTCCGGCCGCAGCACTAAGAATTCCTGCAAATGCTTCATCAAACTGCGCCTTCTGTTCCGGACTCAAAGACTGCTGCACTTTTTCCAAAGAAGATCTCATTGTGTCTTCATTGGTTGCGTCAATTTTAGGTTCTGAGCAGGCGCATACCAACAGCCCTACAACTAACATCATCACTATTTTTTTCATGGTTTTTCTCCTTTGTTTACCATTCCGTATTACATGCTCCGCTAGAGAACATACTTACTATAGCATTCCTATCTAAATAAAGTAAAGTGTGATTAAATGTCTCATCAGAACCTCTTACCGCATCATAAAAATGGGCTGTGTTATGCACAGAATTATTGCAATCCGCAAATCCGACAGTAGCTCCTCCGGACAAATTATTGCAATTAGTATGCGTTTCAGGCCTTGGAATAACGCCTGACGCTCCAACGTTGTATGAACCGTATCCTCTTTCTCCGTAGCTAATCAATAAAACAGCGGCTTTTTGGTCTGTTACGGTTTCCGTATTATGTACCCATATCCCGGTGAAAACACCGTTCGCCTCTTTACAAATCCCTTTAGCCGCTTTGCCGGACTTTTCGAAGCAGACGTGAGTCTCATTTTCCGCCTCATCAGGACTGCACAAAGCATAAGGAGGTACAACCGGAGGATTAGGATTAGCAAGTTCAGGGTCTATTCTCATAGTTATCCAATGTCCGAAACCGTCTTTTGCAATCTTGGCCGGCAGTCCCAGAGCTACAAAAGGAACAACACCCTGAGGATTAGAACAAACAGCGCACTTATCAGACCCCAATTCTCCGAACCTGCCGGAATTAATATACGGCACAGAAGGACAAGGCAGACAGCTGTTCGCCTGAACAAAAGTGCCTACGGACTTCATGATAGTTTGCATATTGGAATTAGTCGCAGCAGCCTTAGCGGCGATGAGAACTCTTTGAAGCTGAGGCAAGACAAGAGCAGCAACAATGCCCATAACGGCAAGTACTACTGTCATTTCTGCAATAGAAAAACCTCTGCGGCAAGTCACGTCCGGCTCCTAAAATATATTTAAAACAAATCTTGAATTATTTGATTTACCCTGTTACCTTTAATTAAGCAACTATATTCGAAATTTGTTGCAAGCAGGTAAACTGAAAATTTTGCGGTAAAATAATAAGATGAAAAAATATAAACTCACTGCTGATGAAACAAATCAGTTAGAAAATATTAAAAATGCTTATTATATGCCGCCCAGCTTAACTTTGTGCGATGAGTTTATCTCTAACAATGATGCAAATCTAGCTTTTAATTATCTATACACATTCCTGCAAGAGGCTTTTCCAAAGGTCAGCATTATTTTAAAAAAACAAAAAAAGCAGGTCTTATTAATGACATTGCACAAACTCAAAAATCTATTGTAGGAAAAATTTTTTCTAATTTAATTGAATATGTCTTTTTAAAAAATAAAGAAGCTGGCGATATTGAACCGCATATTTTTATAACCAGCAAAAGTGCAGCAATTAAAAAGTTTGGCGAAGATTTTACTATTTATGTTGACGGCGAACAACAGAAGCCCGATTGCGATTTAGTAATTTACAATAATACTACCGAAAAGTTTATTATACTTTCTCTTAAAACATCATTGCGAGAGCGGGCTGGACAAACATATAAATGGAAATTACTGCTTGAAATTGCTAATTCATGCAATGAAATTAAAGATAAATATGGGATAGAATATAAGGGTAAAAGCATTCCGTTAGTTTGTTTTGCTACTGTTAATTTTTATAATGAAATTAATAATCCGCAACAAAGGGGTATGTTTAAATTTTTTGACAAAGCTTTTATTGCTAAACCTATAAAACACGATAACTTCATTGCCGATTTTTCTACTTTACCTGCTTTTATCAAGGAGCATCTGTGAATGTATAAAGTTATTCGCAATGAAGCGCTTGACTTTTTAGGGCAAAGTTATGCCGCTGCTTGCCCTAACTTACACCAATATCCCGCTACTATGCTGCCGCAAATAGGAAGCTACTTACTGAATGAGTTGAATGTAAAAAATGGCAGCTTGCTTGACCCCTATTGCGGCAGCGGCAGCTCTTTTATTAGCGGTTTAAATATGGGCTTTACCGATATGGCAGGTTATGACTTAAACCCCCTAGCCATTCGTATTTGTGAAAGCAGATTTAGCAAGCTTAATATTAATGGATTAAAAAAAGAAGCCTTGAAACTTAGAGAGCTTATCTATGAATCGTTAAAAAACAATGATTTAATTTTAATTGATAACGAAACTGATAAAATCACTAATTTTAATTATTGGTTTTCTGATGATGTGGCTAATAGCTTACGGCGCATCAAACATTTTATTAAGCAAATTAATAGCAAGAAAATAAAAAATTTTGTGGAGCTTGCCTTTGCTGAAACTGTACGTGAAGCCTCATATACCCGTGATAATGAGTTTAAACTTTATCGAATTAAAGAAGAGCAAACTTTATTGTTTAATCCTGATGTATATGGATTATTCTTTAAAAAACTTGACCGTAATATAACTATTTATAAAAACTATTACTACCCATTACTTGAAGATGAACAAGAATTAAAATTTCATAATGAACCCTTTGTTAGCACAACAAAGCAGTATGATATTGTACTTACCAGTCCTCCTTATGGCGACAGCAGAACAACAGTAGCTTATGGACAATTTTCGTTATTTGCCAATGCTTGGCTAGGTATTGAAAAAGCTAACACCCTTGATAGCAATTTAATGGGCGGACGAAAAGTTAAAACTTTGTTTGACAACAGCCTAATTAACAGCGAACTCGAGGCTATTAAAGAGCAAGATAATAAACGAGCCTTTGAGGTTGCCAGCTTTTATTATGACCTTGACCATTCTATTGCAAAAGTAGCATCAGCGATAAAACAAGGCGGTTATGCCTGTTATATAGTTGGAAACAGATTAGTAAAAGGAACAACTCTTAGTACCGATCAATTTATTGCTGAACGTTTTGAAAAACAAGGCTTTAAACACGTTATTACGTACAAACGTTTACTTAGTAATAAAAGAATGCCCAGTGAAAATTCGCCCAGCAATATTAAAGGCATAAAAGCTAATACTATGCTTTATGAATATGCCGTTATATGTGAACGTGTAAGTTAGGGCATATGTTAACAAATTTTAATCTTGGTTAATGCCGCTCTGTGTTTTACAGAACCGATATATGCTCTAAATTTCAAATATATTTTGACTCTTTTTAAAGTTTCACTTATCCTAAATTATATGGATTTATTAACTAATTATTTATTAGATTTTAGTATTCTACTTTTAGTCCCTGCCCTCATTCTTTTATTGAATTATTCCGCACATGATACGAATTTCTCCTTCCATACTATCCGCTGATTTCTCTAAACTCGGCGATGAGGTGCGCGCTGTTGATGCTGCCGGTGCCGACTATATTCACATAGACGTTATGGACGGACATTTCGTGCCTAATATAACTATCGGCGCAGAAGTGCTTAAAGCTCTGAAGCCTCATTCTGCAAAACCTTTTGACGTTCATCTTATGATTTCTCCGGTAGATTTTTTCATTCCGGAGTTCGCCAATGCCGGCGCAGATATTATCACTGTTCACCCGGAAGCAGGTCCTCACTTACAAAGGTCTGTTTCTCTCATAAAATCGCTGGGCAAAAAGGCGGGAGTCGCTCTTAATCCGGCCACTCCTGTATCTGCCATAGAGCACGTCCTGCAAGATATTGATTTGGTTCTTGTTATGACTGTAAACCCGGGCTTCAGCGGTCAGTCTTTCATTCATTCTATGCTGCCTAAAATCGCTGAAGTGCGAAGCCTTATTGATGCTATGGGCGATGCTGGCAAGCACATAGAGATAGAAGTCGATGGCGGTATAAATCCCGATACTGCCGGTCTTGTTGTAAATGCGGGAGCTTCTGTTCTGGTCGCAGGCTCGGCAGTTTTCAGCGGCGGTGCCGGGCAGTATGCCGCTAATATATCAGCAATCAGAAACTTTAAGTAGTAAGGAGCGCATTATGTTACAAGCTCCCAATCTGATTTTACAAGTGCGTAAGAAAATTCAAAATGTCACTTACTCTAATCCGTTATATAAAAAATTGCTTGAGCTGGGCTCTGTGCCGGAAGAGCTGGTTTTTACTCATGCTGACCCTTGGGTTGGAGACGTAAGCGCAGGCGAAGCTTTATTATCTGCGCAAGCGTCTATGTTTACTCCGGCTGAAGATACTACGCTTCAGAATTCCGAGGCTCTGCTTAGAAACCTGCGCTCTGTCGGTTCTTTAGACGCTAGGAAAATGAGCGTGTTTTTGATAAACAACTGGATAGAACAGTATGACTCTTGGGACGATAACGAGTGGACTGCCAAGAATCTAGGAGCCAGAATAGCTGCGTGGATAGGTTTTTATGATTTTTATTCGCCTGCCGCCTCGTATCAGTTCAGAGCGCAATTGATTGCCAGCCTGCACAAACAGTGGAAACACCTGGAGCGGATTGCCTCTGTTTCTTTAAGAGGTCTTGACGGCATTCAGACTGCCAGAGGTCTGATTTACGGAGCACTGAATTTTGCTCAGGACGACAGGGCAATAGGGCTTGCGTGTGATTTAATCCAGCGTTCATTGGCGGACGAGATTTTGCCGGACGGAGGGCTTAAAGCGCGGAACCCTTCGCTGCAGCTGCATATTCTGAAGCACCTTATAAGCATGAAAGAACTCTTGGATACTCTTGATATAGAAGCGCCTTTAAATTTACGAACTCACATAGCGGCTTTGGCAACAGCTCTTAGATTCTTCAAGCACGGTGACGGGAAACTCGCGCTTTTCAACGGCTCTCATGAAGAGTCTGCTGATCTGATAGATGCTGTGCTTCGCAGCGCAGGCTCAAAAGGGCGGATACTTCCCAGTCTGCATTCTACGCAGTTCGAACGTTTTTCCGCCGGAAAGAGTCTTTTGCTAGTAGATGCCGGAGTGCCTCCGGACATATTATACAACAAGAATTCTCATGCGGGCTTGTCCAGTTTCGAGTTCAGTTTTGCCAAAGACAGAATTATCACTAATTGCGGAGCCACCCCTAATAACTCTCTTGAATGGGCTGTTGCGTGTGCGTCTACTGCCGCACACTCCACTCTTACCGTAGAGAATACCAATGCCTGCCCTATTGATAAGCACGGACATATTTATAACCCTCCTCAGGCATCATATATGCGTTTTGATGAAGACGGAATGACCGGGATCAATATCGCTCATAACGGGTATAAGGCTAACTTCGGGCTTGTTTATAAGCGGCGGCTAAAATTATCAGATGACGGTGCTTTGCTGTCCGGCAAAGAGGTTCTTTTCGGAAAGAAAGGAAGAAATTTCGCAATCCGCTGGCATTTACACCCTAACGTAGAGGCGGCTATATCCAGCAGCGGACGCACTGTTTTTCTGAAAACAAAGTCCGGAGGAGGCTGGAGCCTGCACCTAGTACAAGGAGAATTTGCCCTAGAGTCCAGCATATACTGCGGAGGAGCTTCTCCCAGAAGAACTTTGCAGGTAAAAACAGCCGGCTTCACAATTGCGCAGGAGACTGTGGTTGAATGGAGTCTAGTTAAAGAAACCGGAAAGTGAGAAGGGGAATATATACCAACTCCACACTCCACTCTCAACACTCCACACTTTTCAAAACGGCATGATAATGTCTAGGAGCTGATCGCCGTAACGAGGCTGCTGTATGTCCGCTATGAGTCCTCTGCCTCCGTAATTTATTCTGGCTTCCGCTATCTGGTCATACTTTATAGTATTCTCCGCAGATATATCCTGAGGTCTTATTATCCCTTTAATAGTCAGTTCTCTTTGATCATAATTGACATTCACCTGCTGCTTTCCATGCAGCACCATGTTTCCGTTGGGCAGTATTTGTATTATAGTCGCCGCAATCCTTAGCGTTATTTTTTCCTGCCTCCCGATAGATCCTTTGCCGTCATTGCTCAGATCGCTGCTTACATCTACCATTTTGTTCGGATCAAAATCCGAGGGCATTAACGAGGCAACCGTGGACTCGAATCCCAGCACATGAGGCATTCCCGCAGAGCTGCTGTTCGCCCTGGATCTTTTCGTCTGATTGGATATTTGCGCTTTATCGTCTATGGATACTACTACGGTTAAAATATCTCCGACTCTGTTGGCTCTTTGGTCTCTGAAGAAAGTTCTGCCTCCGGGCTGCCACAGAGAATTCGCCTGCTGTATATTGCTGTCATGCTGCACAGGCACCGGTGCCGGCTCCGGCATAGGCATACTCACCGGCTTATAGCCTAACTTCGAAGTCGGATCTTCTATGGACGCAAGACTAGGCTGATTTCCTATGTTTTTTATGCGTTCGCGCGCATTACAGCCCGTAAGCAATACACATGATACTATCAGTATTAATATTCTTTTCATTTCCTAATTCCTAGCCATGTTGTACATTCTGTTTGTTCCGCTCACTACTTCTACAATTCCGGCCGCTACGACAGTACCTTCTACGGTGCGGTTGCTTTGCGTATTAAGAACCTTTACCGTGTCTCCTTTTGCGCCGGTATCCAATGCCTTCCCCTGCACTGTTATCAGTATGCTGGGCGTTTGCACCTTCAATGTTACCATTTCATCTTTCCGCACCAGCCTAGCCGGCACAATATCCCGTATTCTTATAAAATCTCCCTCTCTTGCCATTTTTCTCAGCTCTTTTCCTATTATCTGTTTTTTATCAATAATAATATCTCCGGCAATTTTCTCTTCCTGCATCTCTATCCAAGAAATATCGTACTCACTGATAGTGCTTGCCGCCTCTGCTTCTCTGGCAAAAACCGGCACCAGCTTGTTGAGCATTATTTTGCCGAAAACCTTCCTAGTCCACTTTCCTTTTCTGGTGTCCGCACTAAACACTCCAGAGAATTGTTTGCTTACATGGTCATAGCTGAAATCCTCCAAGTCAAAATCTTCCGCATTATTTTCCGGTACTTCTATGTTCATAGCTCTTTTGTCCGGCACAACCTCTATAGACGAGAACGACCTGTTTATCAGATTATTGCTTTTTACATGGTCTTCTATGAGGCTTTTAAGCGCAGCATTGCTTACTCTTGTGCATGGGCTGGATACTGTCGTATCTTCAGCAATATCTTTTATATTCAAGTTATAGGTCTTTGCCAATCTGTTCAGTATATCTTTAGAATACACTATTGTTTTGCACGGCTGCGGAGCTGCGGCTATGTCTCTGTCTTTGTCCTTAGGTATTCCGGAAAACACATGGCTTAGTCTCACGATCGGTTCAGTGAGTTCTATGTCTTTATTAACAGCAATACCCGCATGTGCGGAAACTGGAAATAGAAATACAACCGTTGCTAATAAAATTTTATACATATCACACCTCACTGGTTTACGACTTCATCTGACTGGTGACTGCCATCATCTGTTCCGCTGTAGTTATCACCTTAGAGTTCATCTCATAGGCTCTCTGCGCTGTGATAAGAGTAGAAATTTCTGTAACAATGTTGACACTGGACTGCTCTAATGAGCCTTGCAGCAGGACTCCTAATCCGGACGTTCCGGGATTTGATACAACCGGCGTTCCGGAAGCATCTGTCTCTCTAAGCAAATTACCTCCCAGTGCTTCCAAGCCTACAGGGTTTATAAAGTATGCTAATTGTATCTGTCCTAAAACCTGTTGTCCTGTCTGGCCTTCTATTGTCGCAGACACCTGACCGTTTTTGTTTATCGTAACTTCAATAGCTCCGGACGGAATAGTGATATTCGGGATTATCTGATACCCGTCCGCAGTCACTATATTGCCGTCCGCATCCGGCAGAAATGCTCCGGATCTTGTATAAGTAGTCGTCCCGTCAGGCATCTGTATTTGGAAAAAGCCCTGTCCGTTTATTGCGATGTCAAGCACATTATCCGTAGGCAGCAGTGTTCCTTGAGTATTCACTCTGTATGTGGCGGCCGGCAGAACTCCAAGTCCAACCTGCAATCCGGACGGAACAATAGTTCCGCTGTCAGATGAAGGCGAGCCTACCGTTCTTATATTCTGATACAGCAAATCCTGAAACTCTACTCTGGAGGCTTTAAACCCCGTAGTAGTCGTGTTTGCTATGTTGTGAGATATAACCTCAACATTCAGTCTTTGCGCTTCCATTCCCGTAGCTGCTATGTGCATCGCTCTCATCTGTTTTTTCTCCGTTTATTACGCTGTTGTTTGTCCTAATTTGTCTATGGCACTTCTTACTCTGTCGTTATCCTGTTCTATCAGTTTGGCGGCTCTTTCATACGAACGCTGAATGTCTATCAGCGTTATCATTTCCGACACGGCATTCACGTTAGAGTTCTCTATAGCTCCTTGAATAGCGATGTTATCCTCTACCGGTATGGGCTCCTGATTTGTAGTAACTACGCTTCCGCCCAGCACTGTGACGTTATTGTTGTCTGCAAATTTGACTATGGATATTCGTCCCAGCTGAGTTCTCGAAATGTCATTGCCGGTAATGATAGATATGGTTCCGTCTTTTGCTATGGTAACGTCCCGCGCATCTTCCGGAAACAGGATAGGCTGTCCGCCGGTATCCACTACCGCCATTCCGTTGGACGTAACAAGGTTACCTTGACTATTGATTTGAAACGCTCCGTTTCTTGTGTACTGTATGCCCTGAGGCGTTTGGATTTGGAAATAGCCCTCACCTTGCAGAGCCACATCAAGCAGATTTCCCGTAGAGCTTATGGTACCGACAGTACCGTCAAAATAAGTATGTTTGTCATAGACAAATTTAGTAGTCTGGCGCGGACTGGCACCTGCTATATAGGTCTCGAAAGTTATGCCTTGCCTTTTAAAGCCCGTAGTAGAAGAGTTCGCTACGTTATTAGCGATTACGTCCGTAGCTCTGTACAGAGCGACTTGGTCTGATAAAAGGACTAGACTGGGTATTGAAGTCATAAGACAAGTATCCTGTTGTAAAATTACTCTCACAACAGGATATGCACTTTCCGTGCCAAATTTTGATAATTAGGAGTGAGGAGTGAGGAATTGACTCCGCATTTCAATTATTATCAAACGTCTTATACGCAGACTTTACACCTTGTGTAACAGGCAGCGTAGGTATAGTTTTAGGCACTTCATCTAATGCAAGAGTCTGTGCCTTGAACTCAGGCGTAATACCAGCTTCAACTATTGCTCCCATATTTTCATCTGTTTTTATAAAACCTAGAGAAAGTCCCTCTTTAGGGAATGTTCCATGCACATGCTCCATTCCCTTTAAGAACTGAGCTCTGGCTTCAATTGTTCGGTTTAATTCTTCCGGCACTTTAAGTGCTAAATTAGCATAAATATCTAACATCGCAGCCTCCTTTAAAATAATTTTACTCCAATGTCTTTAATATCTCTTTTGCCCTTTTAACATACATAGCCTCATTTTCTTCATCTTGTACTATTGCTTCTTTGTTAGGCTCTTCAAAATACGCATCAAATATTTCCCGCAGCTCTTTAAGCTGCTCTCTCAAAGCACCTTGAACCTCTTTTGCACAATTAGGCACCTCTTCTTCCATTATTCGGAGCTGCTCGTACAAATGTATCTCCAGCTCTTCGTCCACTCGTCTTTCTATTTTCAACGCCTCCCAGTCCCTCATCAACTTATGTATAATGTCTTTTATAACAGGCCACTCGTCCCCTCTGCCCATTTCCTGAGACGCTGCCAAAAGAGCATTTCTTACAGTGAAGACCATTTTTTCTTCAGCTTGTTCTTTGTCTGTATCTGTCGGCATCTGTATACCCGCCTTCTTTATCCTACAATTTCATTGTAGCATATTTTTCCGAAAGTAATTCGAGAAATATGCTGTATATACCTATTTATACAACATTATGTTTAATTAGTGATTAAGTATACATTGCATTTTATGCAAATTTTATTCACTGCATATAAATAGTAAACGGTTTGTTTACACTTAATTTCACATTGCTTAAAGCAGCCAAGTAGAATTCCAGTTGTCTATCCAAGCGTCAATATTAGACGCTTTCATAGGGTGCCCTATTGCAAAGCCCTGTCCCAGATCGCAGCCCATTTTTACCAACATGTCCATAGTTTCGTGATTTTCAATGCCCTCCGCCACTACTTGCAGCCCAAGGTTATGCCCTAAATCAATAATAGACCGCGATATTATCTCGGCTTCATGATTTCTCGTAATATCGGATATAAAACTCCTGTCAATCTTGAGTTCACTGAAAGGCATTCTTTGCAGTTCCTTAAGCGAAGAGTGTCCTGTTCCGAAATCGTCAATAGACACTCCTATATTCTTAAGCCTCATTCTAAGCAGAACGTCCATAGTCCTTGTTACATCTTTCATTGCCTCGGTTTCCGTAACTTCTAAAATAAGCTGGTCTGTAGGCAAATTGTGCTGACTGCATATATCCGATATTTTATCGGGCAGCGACAAATCCAGCAGCGTAGACGCAGTAATATTGACCGCCATAGTAAAACTCTGCCCGCTGTGATAAAACAAAGCAGTCTGTTTAACCGCCGTCCTTATCACAAAATCCGTGAGTTCCTGCATCAGCCCGTCATTAGTAATCTCTCTTAAAAACGCATCAGGCAGTAATATTCCCTTGCTTGGGTGATTCCATCTGGCCAATGCCTCAAACCCCTTTATCTTACGGGAAGACAGATCTACTATCGGCTGATAAAAAAGAGTGAACTCTTCATTCGCCAACGCTTTGGCATAACTATCTTTATCATCATAAGGCACAGTCTCCGCTTTGCTGGTCTGTTGTGATGCTATGCTGTCAAAGAACTCTTTCAGCTTTCCCACTTCGAGCGGCTTTTCAAGCGCATCTATTACATTAAGCCCATGTGCGCTTCCAAGCCTTCTTGCTCCGCTTAACACTCTGGCATCGCTCCCGCTCATTAAACAAAGCTGTACGTCCTTCACCTTGTCGGCAAATGTCCTTAACAGCTCCACCCCGTCCGTCCCGGGCATAAGCAAGTCCAGCATTATCAGATCCGGCGTGAACTCGTTCAAAACCTGAGATATGTTACTCGCATCAGTTACAGACTTGGTTTCAAATCCGCGCTGCTGAGCTATTTCAGATATTACATCGCAAATATCTTCTTCATCATCTATTATTAAGAGCTTCATTCTGATCTCCGGACTGGTTTCAAATACCTGTTATACTACTTATCCTTACTCTGTTCAACAATTTCCATTAAAATCTGCCGTATATCTTTTATCTTATACGGTTTTTCTACAACTATCAATTCATGAGACCTCAAAAACTCCTGCACATGAGGAGAAAGAGTATCTCCTGTCACAAAAGCTATTTTCTTAACATACGCCGGAAACTCTTTAACCAGCTCCTCATACAATGCGGGTCCGTCCATAACAGGCATTCTTAAATCGCTTATTATAGCATCAAATTTTTCTTTCTTTATTTTATTCAGCGCAACCCGCCCGTTTATCGCCATATCAATCTTATGCCCGTCTGCGTCCAGCAAATCCGCCAGCGTCTGAGCCAGCTCTATTTCGTCATCAACTATCAAGAGCGACATAGGAGGCGGCTTTACGTCCGCTCCGTCTTCTAAGGTCAGGTGCGCATTATCTTCTGCCAGCGGCAGCTTTATAGTGAATACCGACTTGCTGTCCGGAGATTCTCCGGCTTCCATTTCTCCTCCGTGCGCAGTTACTATGTTAAGGCACAAGGACAGCCCTATGCCGGTGCCTCCTTTGCCTCCCTTAGTCGTAAAGAACGGTTCAAATATTTTTGTTCTTATTTCTTCCGGTATTCCGGGTCCGGTATCCGATACTGTAAGCACCGCCCTGTTTTTATCATCGCCGGCCGTTACTATCTTGATTTTTCTTACGCCGCTCCACCCGTCAAGAGCCTGCACCGCATTCAACAGCACGTTCATGACTACCTGAGTAAGCTGATCATTATCGCCCCATACCCCTTTCAGCTTATCATCTAAAATGCTCTCTACCTCTATGCTGGACGTTCTTATCTGATAGCCCAAGAGATCCAAGGCTCCTCTTATTATCTGATTTAAATCCACCTTCTTTCTTTCCGGCGGTTTTCTTCTTGCTATTGCAAGAAAGCTCTTCACTATTCTTGAACACCTGTCCGCTGCTTTGAAAATCTTCTCTGCCCTTGTGGCTACTGTCTTTTCAGGCGTTCCTTCCATTATCAGCGTAGACTGCCCTACTACCACCGATAATGGATTGTTCAGCTCGTGCGCCACTCCGGCCAAAAGTCCTCCCAACGCCGCCATTTTTTCACTCTGCTGTAAAGCCTCCTGCTGCTCTACTATCTGCTCCTGAGCTTTCTTCTGTTCCGTCAAATCATATATTCCCATCACCATAGCCGGCACGCCTTGGTATGTTATGCTTCTTGCAGATACTGCGGACGGTATTTCTTTTTCATCTTGGCATATGACCAACGCTTCTATGCCGTCTACCGGCTCTTTTCTTATTATATGCCCTAATATTTTCTCTCTTGTCTCTTCACTGGGTATTATATCCTGCAAATACAGGTTCTCTATCTGCTGCACTTTCATAGAAAGCAAGTTCTCCGCCCCGGGCGTAGCATATAAAATCCGTCCCTTTTTCAAATCTACTATAAATACCGGAACCGGATTCGCTTCTATAATACTCCGGAGCCTCGCTTCACTGTCTATGAGCGCGGATTCACTGTTCTTTCTATCCGTTATATCGCTGGTAGAACCTACCATGCGAATGACTTTTTGCGTAGCTTTATCCCTTACCGCTATTACTTTTGTGTGCATCCACCTTACCAGACCGTCCGGTCTCTTTATCACGTACTCTGCCGTCATCGTAGCCATAGACGGCGTTTTCAAAAGCCTTCTTACAGTACCTAAAATACCTTTACGATCGGAAGAATCTATCAGCCTCAGCCATGTCTTCAATCCACTTACTCCGTTCGCCAGCCTAAAACCAATGATACGCCTGAACTGATCCGAAAAGAAGACCTCGTTTGTCATAAGATTCCAGTCGAACAGCCCTTCCTGTGCCCCCTTGGTCGCCAGAGTAAAACGTTCATTGCTCAACGCCAGAGCTTTTTCTTTTTCATCTTGTCTTGAAGCGAACTGATTAGTCACAACAATGGCAAACATCAGCGCAGATAATGCAAACGAGATATAAATTATATTATCTCTCATCTCGTTATTCGTGATTATGCTGATATCGTACATAGGCTCTGCCATTACGCCCATGAAGAAACAGATAAAAGCGATTATGTGTACAAAACTGCCGCTGGTGTTGTTTCTCAGTCCAAACAGCCCTCCCACTAGGACTGCCGTCATGACAATAGCTCCTATCAAAGAAGAGATGTAATACACTACGGCTCTGTCGTACAGGAAGTAAGAGAACAGAAGGCACAAGATTCCTATAAGAGCTATGAAAGGTTTAGTGAACCCGGGACTATTAACGTCCAGTTCCAAAAAGTAGTAAGTAAAACTCAGAGCAAAAATCCAAGAAAGTATAAGGCTTAGAAGCTGTAAAAACTCTTTATCTGCACCTCTCCCCAGACCTATCTGCTCCATAAGCATGTCGTTAGAAGCAAAGATTCTTATGCCCAAGCACAAGAGAAACAGCACCATAAAAACTTGTCCCTTGTCCCGCATGACTATCCATGCGAAAAACAGGTATGCGGTTGCCGAGAAAACTATTCCTATCAGCAGCCCGAAAAACAACAAAGAAAATAAGGTTTCATCAGATATACCGTACGATATTTCCGCAGCGAAAGCCGGATACACAGACGACAGAGATAATATACATAAAGTTGATATTATAAATACGGTTACGTTTTTCAGCGATAGACTCTTCATTAAGACATGCCTTTGCACTCGATTTGAACACAATATAATAACATTTGCCTTATTATGTTAACTTTTGGTTGATTTTGTTGCAAAAAATTACCCAAACTAGTATAGAATGATTCTTGCCATACTTTATGTAATTTATAAAGACAAACATAGGAATTGATATGCAAACACATGAAAAGAGAGCTTCCGTCACAGAAACAGAGGTCTTAGATTACCATTCTAAGGGTAAAAACGGCAAAATTCAGATATTGCCGTCCAAGCCTATGAAAACTCAGAAAGATTTGTCTCTGGCTTATACTCCGGGAGTCGCTGTTCCCTGTATCAAAATTCACGAAAACCCCGATGCCGCTTATGATTATACTACGAGATGCAATCTGGTGGCCGTGATTTCTAACGGAACTGCTGTTTTAGGTCTCGGAAACTTGGGAGCTTTAGCCTCTAAGCCCGTCATGGAGGGAAAATCCGTTCTCATGAAGAAGTTTGCCGATCTGGACAGCATTGATCTCGAAGTAGACACTCAGAATGTCGAGGAATTCATAAACTGCGTCCGTTTCTTAGAACCCTCTTTCGGTGCCATAAATCTGGAAGACATAAAGGCTCCGGAATGCTTTATAATAGAGGACAGGCTAAAAGAAATCATGAAAATTCCAGTTTTTCACGATGACCAGCACGGAACTGCCATTATTGCTGCTGCGGGTTTGATTAATGCCGTAGAGCTTACCGGAAGGAAGCTAAGCACTATAAAAACTGTAGTAAACGGCGCAGGAGCTTCCGCTATTGCGTGTACGAAACTGTTCAAATCACTGGGAGTAAGCCCGGGCAATATTATAATGTGCGACACTACAGGAGTTATCTATAAAGGCAGAAAAAAGAATATGAACACTTGGAAAGAGGCTCATGCTGTCGAGACCAGTGCCAGAACTCTGGAAGAGGTTATGCTTGATGCCGATGTTTTCGTAGGATTGTCTGTCAAAGGAGCATTGACGCAGGATATGGTACGGAAAATGGCAAAGAATCCTATTATATTCGCAATGGCAAACCCTGACCCGGAGATTACTCCTGAAGAAGTAAGAGCCGTAAGAGACGATGCTGTAATTGCGACCGGAAGATCGGATTACCCTAATCAGATAAACAACGTTCTGGGCTTTCCTTTCATCTTCAGAGGAGCTTTGGACGTCAGAGCCTCTTCTGTGAATGAAGAGATGAAAATGGCGGCAGCTAAGGCTTTGGCAGCTCTTGCAAGAGAGCCGGTGCCGGACTCTGTGAAGGAGGCATATAACGGAAAGTCTTTCAAATACGGCAAAGAGTATATTATTCCGGTACCGTTTGATCCTAGGCTGATAGAGACTATTCCAATAGCAATAGCAAAAGCGGCTATGGACTCCGGAGTCGCAAGAAAACCTATACAGAACATGGATAAGTATAGGGATTTTTTGAGAGAGAGGGGCGATTTTTGCAGGACATTATAAAATGAAACCATTTGTTATAATAGGCACTCCTTGTTACGGAGGGCAGGTTTTCCAAGGATATATGGAGTCTATCATTCAGCTTATGGGATACTCCTCCAGAAACGGGTTTGACGTAAGTTTAGCTTTGCTCGGAGGAGATTCTCTGGTTACGAGGTCAAGAAATAAACTGGTCGCAACTTTTCTTGATATACCTAATGCCACTCATTTAATGTTCATAGATGCGGATATTGCTTTTCAGCCGGAAGACATTCACAGAATGCTGAATTTTGATAAAGAAGTAACAGCAGGCATGTATCCTATCAAGAACTTTGACTGGAATAAGTTTAAACAAGAGTCTTCTAATTTTGCTCATGAGACGAAAGATATGAGTAATGATGTTCTTTCAAGGTCAGGGCTTCATCTTGTAGGCTTTCCTTATAAAGAGACTGATGCCCTTTATGCAAAAGAGGACGATTTTGTTACAGGCATGTATGCCGGCACCGGTTTTATGCTGATAAAGAGACAGGCAATTGAAGCACTCATAGAAAAGCACCCTGAACTTAAATACAAGCACGCTCATATGTATCCCATAGAGGCGAACCCCAGCCCAAATCAGTACGCTATTTTCGATTGCAGCATAGACCACCAGTCCGGAGCATATCTTTCTGAAGATTTTACTTTCTGCAAAAGATGGCTTAATCTAGGCGGAAAAATATGGCTGGACACGAAAAGCAGACTTACTCATTATGGGAATTATTGCTTTAAGGCGTTTTAGAGAAATACGCTCACAGCCTGCAAACACCGTCCGGCGGAACATATCTCAAGATGATGAGTCCGGCATTGCCCATACCTCCTATACCCAGCATATTGATTTGCCCGACAAATTGAGCAGGACTGGAGCCAACGCAAGACTCCTGAGGAGTAAGGGATTTCAGTGTTTTCCAATTGTTTGCCCCTAGATGTGCTACAGGATTACCGGTGCACTGCATGACTGTCAGGACTCCATCGTTACCGTTGCTGCTGGCTCGTGCACTTCCGAAGCCGCCGCCGCTTACGGCGTAAGTCTTAGTACGATCAAAATTAGGATCAGCTATCAATCCTTTGGCACCTTGTATATTTGCGCCGAGATCTCCGCTGACCCAAGCTGGGTTTTGTCCGCCGAAATAGTAGCCTCCTGTCATTGCAGATGTATTGCCGCATGCTGCTGTTTGCGGAGGACTAGCCAAGTGGTTTGACTGGCCTACACACGAAGTTCCTCCGGGAGCACCGGCACCGCCGCTCCGCCCTCCTCCTCCGCCGACATAAGCATACAAAGTTTCCCCGGGAGTCCATAAAAACTCGGGGAAGCCTGTTATACGCGCGCCTGCGTGCCTTGCGCCGTTTCCTCCATTGGGCGAATTGCTTCTTTCCCATTTCCAAAGCCCGCCGGCTGCAGAATTAACAGTCGTGGTATTTAGCAAAATCCTTGATGTACCGCCGCCCCCCCAATCTGAAGCCCCGCCCCCTGCCATTTCATAACCTATATTTATTGCCTGCGTATACGGATTCGCAATGCCCGAACAGCCGCTAACACCCGCAGGAGAGCCCAAAGGGCTGCCGAGGCACGTAGTAACAACCTTATAGCACTTGTGGTCTGAACTGCATGATGCGTCCGTGCCTATGCCTTTACCTTTGCATGTCCACGTATACGTGTATTTAGAGTCGACAACTGCACCGGTCAAATACGCCAGAGTCCCGGACTTACATAAATCTGTTTCAAGCATTGACAGCGGCACAGTTATTTCATTAGTGCCGTGTCCGTGTGCCGATACTTCATAAACAGGTTCTCCGCATATGCCGTCTATTTTTTTCACACTGCAAGATTTGCTTTTACCGCCGTGTATTCCTTCGCATGTCCATGTCCACGTAGTCCCGCTCTGAACAAGATTCGCAACGGTTCCGAATTTACAAAGCGGCTTTTCTTCTGCCATGGCACTAGATGTTATCAATGTAAGTCCGAGAGCCATGATGAACGTCAACGTATTCCCCTTCGCCAGCGGGGGAATACGCTCTTGTTGCAACCATTTGTGCCAACCACATTCCAACTTCGCGGGAATGACAAAAAGAGAGCTAAAAACCCTTAATAAACAACAAGTTAAGTGGCAGGGGGGGGGGGGGGGAAGGGGTTGAGTTTGGTGAAAGGGAGAGAAGGGCGAGGATAAAAAAAAAAATTAAAAATTGAAAAGGAAAAATAAAAAAAG
>Ga0123353_10000207_pt1 | contig 74714 bp, 59 predicted proteins | sample TergutLab28metaG_3_FD_92763 | JGI IMG/M metagenome (GOLD analysis project Ga0123353, IMG submission 92763) | Labiotermes labralis P3 segment gut microbial communities from Petit-Saut dam, French Guiana - Lab288 P3 | ecosystem: Host-associated > Arthropoda: Insects > Digestive system > Gut ... | reverse complement strand
CTCTCCTGATTAAGATAAGACTTGCATCACCCCGTATTATTGAAACCGCAACTGCAATGGGATTATATATTATTGAAAAGCAATATTTTTAAGTATAACACCGTTTTATGCAAATTACAATATTTATATTTTTATTTTTTGACGCGATTATGGCGGCCGACCTTACTTGGAGGTAAGGTCTATCAGCGCCTGCAGTTTTGCGAGCGCCGCCCCGCTCTCTATTGATTTTTGAGCCGCGGCGATGCCGTCTTGCGGCGACTGCGCAGCATTAGCCGCACAAAGCGCAAACCCGGCGTTCAATACAACAACATCACGGGCGGCGCCTTTTTTATTATTGAGGATATCCACTATAATAGAGGCGTTATGGGCGCTGTCTCCCCCGGCGATCTCCTGAGGATGCGCTTTTTTAAAGCCGAAATCCTCAGGATTTATCTTATATGTGGTGATTCCGCCCTCTTTAATTTCTGAGACCTGAGTCGCGGCGCAGATAGATATCTCATCTATAGGATCAAATCCATGCACCACAAACGCCCGCTTTGAGCCCATATTGAGCAGAACCTGAGCCATAGTCTCCGTAAGACTTGGCGAGAAGACGCCAAGGAGCTGATTTGTAGTGCGCGCCGGGTTAGTGAGCGGGCCGAGGATGTTAAATATCGTCCGGATACCGATCTGTTTACGCGCGGACGCCGCGTGCCTCATAGCGCTGTGGAGCGTGGGGGCAAACAGAAATCCAATTCCAAGTGATTGCAGACAGGCGCTTATTTGAGCCGCGTTCAGGTTAATGTTGACCCCAAGGGCCTCAAGCACATCTGCGCTCCCCGAGCGGCTTGAGACCGAGCGGTTGCCGTGCTTTGCGACCTTGGCCCCCGCGCCGGCGGCAACAAACGCCGCGGCTGTTGAGATGTTAAACGAGTTGGAGCCGTCGCCGCCGGTTCCGCACGTATCTATCAAATTATGATGCGATTCACAAGTAATCTGCGCGGCCTTATCCCTCATAACCCCCGCGGCGCCTGTAATCTCCTGCGCGGTCTCCCCCTTCATCCGCAAACCAACTATAAACGCCGCGATCTGCGCATCCGTCGCAAGTCCATCCATAATACAGGTAAATACCTGTGATGACTCCGCGATAGAGAGACTCTTGCCGGCAGTAACTGTTTTAATAGCGCTTTGAATGTCCATCTTTTTAACTATTCGATAATGTTTTATGCAATCAACACTATTATAAAAGTATATTATAGTTATCAGCAAAAAAAAGGATATTAGATTTTTTCCGCTGCCCAAAGGGCAGCCATCACTAACCCCGGGCACCGCCCGGGGCTTTCGGTGATAATCTCGAAGAGACTCCGGAGCTAAGAACTGTGATCACAGCCAAAAAAGTAGAATTCATAAAATCAGCAGCCGAATTCAAGGATCTCCCCAAACTCAGCGGCGAAGAGTACGCGGTTCTCGGACGCTCCAATGTCGGCAAGTCTACCTTCTTTAACCACGTTCTCACAAGCGGCACGCTTGCGCGTGTGTCAAAAAAACCGGGCAAAACCACCCTCGCTAATTTTTATAAACTAAACGAGGAGCTCTTTTGGGTTGATCTGCCGGGATACGGTTATGCGAAAGCGTGCACGTCAGAAAAAGAGCGCTGGGGGAAACTCATCTGCGATTATTGCACAAAGAGAGATAATCTCACCGGGATAATATGGCTCCTTGACATCAGGCACCCCGGCGTCAACGCGGACATGGAAGCGTTTCATTGGCTTAACGAATTGAATTTACCGGTTATGCCGGTCCTCACAAAAGGCGACAAACTTTCACGTCCGATGCAGAAAAAACACAGCTCGCAATTTCGTAAGATATTCGGGTTTAACAGTGATCCTGTAATTTACTCATCGTTAGAGCATGCGTCAAGGGAGCGGTTTTGGACAGGCTTTCAAATTTGGCGCCAAGGTATCCGCGGCAGGGAGATTGTGTGATCGGCGGGGCGTCCTTTATCCGCACACTTGGAACAAAAGTTCCCGGCGCGTGGCTTTGGCGCATGCTTATGAGTATTTCAGGACTTCTGTTTGATACCATCTACGCGGCAGTACGCAAGGGGCGTTCCTCAAATCTCTCGCTTACAACTCAGGTAAACCGCCAGATGCTCTACACGGGCGTTGAGGCGTTTTGGTTAGTTGGGATAATCGCGTTTTTATGCGGCAGCGCCATTGTTTTGCAGGCGATGTTAAATATGCCAAAACTTGGGGTGAGCGAGTATTTCGGCAAAATTCTCGTTATAGTTGTCGTGGGGGAACTGGGGCCGTTTATCACCTCTCTTGTTGTAGTGGGGCGCAGCGGCAGCGCGCTTGCGACATACATTGCCACCATGCGCATTAACAAAGAGGTAGACGCCCTTGAAGTGATGGGGATTGATCCGGTGCAATTTTTAGTGCTCCCGGCGGTTGTGGGGATAGTTGGTTCTATTATTTGCCTGAATGTCTATTTTATTACGATAGCGATTTTCGGCGGACTCATAGTCGCCAAATTCACCGTTGATATTCCGCTTGGGATTTTTTTGGGCAAAGTGCTTGACGCGCTTACATTTAAAGATGTCTTTTTCACTATTTTAAAAAGCACGGTGTTTGGATTTATTGTAGCGCTTGTAAGCAGCCACTGCGGCTTTAACGCACGCAATATCCGCATGGTGCCCGTTGCGGCGATTCAGGCGGTTGTAGGGGCGATGTTTCTTACGATTCTGTTTAATCTTTTTTTGAGTTTTGGTTATTATGTTTTATAAACTTGAGCTGCAGAATGTATCTTTCAACCATAAGGGCGGCGCCGTTTTAGACGGCGTGAACCTTAAGGCCGCCCCCGGCGATGTGGTCTCGTTCGGAGGCGCGAGCGGCGGAGGCAAAAGCGCGCTGCTTGAGATTTGCGCAGGGCTTCTTAGACCCACAAGCGGGAGCGTTTTGTGGGACGGGGAGGATATTTGCGGATTGTCAAAGTATGATCTTTACGATCGGCGCAAAAACATAGGGTATCTGTTTCAGACAAGCGCGCTCATTTCGAACCACAGCGTATTTGACAATATAGCACTGCCTCTGCGCTGCGGAACAGATCTGAAAGAGGCGGTAATAAAAGATAAAGTTAACCGGATGATGGAGGAGCTCTCTATTTGCGAAGCGGAAAAAGCGTTCCCCGAAGCGCTCAGCGCCGCGCAGCTCAAATGCGCCGCGCTTGCGAGAGCGCTTATAAATGAACCGGCGCTTCTTCTTTTAGATGAACCTTTAAGCGGTGTGGATCCGGTTGCCGCGCAGTATATTATTGATGTACTTTACAAAGAGTGGCAGAGAAAAAAAATGTGTATCATAATGGCAAGTCACTCTCTCAGCGCATGGCCGCAGTGGAGCGGCGGACGCTTTGTACTAAACGGCGGCTCTTTTGAAAAGGCCAGCGAACAAACTCTTGAAACTAAAGTTCGTAATTTAGAGATTTCTGTTTATGACAGGTGATATGCGGGATAAGTATTATATTTTAACGGTTTTTTCTTGACGTCTCCGCGTGCTGGAGGCACGCTCGCGCCGTGTTTTTGGCGCGTCTTTACAGCCCGGGGTTTTAACCCCGGGGGGATATAACAAACGAACAGATGAACAACCAAAACAATAAAAAAATAATCACAAGCAACGAACCGTTTGTACGTAAGCACAGAACGTTTTTTGTGGGAATTTTTGTAGTAGTTCCGCTTTTAACGATACCGGCTCTGTTTCTCTTTACAATCGCAAAAAACGATGTGTTTGAAAAGTGGCTGCGTCTGTACGCGGTATACGAAAACAGCCACGGGTTAAAAAACGGCAATCAGGTTACAATGTCCGGAACTGCGATAGGTCATGTTAAAAGCGTTGAGCTTGTAAGAGAGAGTGAAGTTTGGGTGCGCTTTGACATCCGCAGCCGCTATAAACATTTAGTAAAAAATGACACCCGCGCCCGGCTCAAGCAAAAGGGATTTGTGGGCGATTGGGAAATCGAGCTTACAGGAGGAAGCGACAGTTTCGGCGCCGTACGGGACGGTGATACGCTTTCAACCGAAAATGTGCCGACTATGGACTGGGCTATTGAAGTGGCGGTAAAAATGCTCGACACCGCGACTCTGCTTTTAAGCCGCTTTAACGCGATAACAGAGGAGATATACGCGGGCAAGGGTACGGTGGGTCATCTGTTTAAATATGACTCTTTGTATAAAAGTCTCGAACTGGCGGCAAGAAACGCCGTTACCATTACCGCGGACGGAAGAAAAGTTATGCGGGATGTAAGCCGCACTGTAAATGACGCGAATACGGTATTGCTCGATGTAAATAAAGCGATAAGCGATGTGAGCGCCGGAGGTTTAACGGCGATGGACACGCTTGTAAACATAATGGCCTCTACAAGAGGCGCTCTTGACGACGCCGGAGAGATAATAAAAAATTTGAAAACCGTATCCGGCGAAGTGCCCGAGATGATGGACAGGCTTCAATACAATTTGGGTCAAGCGGAGCTTATGATGAGGTCTCTGCAAAAAAACTGGTTTTTCAAAGGCATAACGGGCGGAATGTCTGAGGATCCGAATTTGATTGACCGTCCTTGACGTTTTTTTGTGATTATACTGCATAACGGCATAAATCTACACTGTGCCGCTAAGCAACCTCACGGCACTACGTGCAGTTGCGTGCGGTGCAGTGTAGATTTATGCCTTGTACCAGTATATCAATACGCGTGATTTATCAATGTTGTAATAATCATAGTGCAATCAGGTTAAAAATTATGAAGCAATTGACAAACAGAACTACTATTGGATGTCATGCGGTGATCTGCGGACTCCTCATCGTTTTTTTGACAGGATGCGGCGGCTCTAAAAAGATAGTCCGTCCGCACAATGATATCTACGGCAACCGGGCGTACAGCGCTTTTCTTGAGGGAGATTTTCCAAGAGCTGCAGAGCTGTATAAAAAAGGATTCACAGCGGCGCGAAAGAGCGACCATCAGCACAGAGCCGCGCAAAATCTTTCAAATATCGGGCGGGTATATTTTGAACTCGGTCAGCTTGACAGCGCAGTACTGTATTTTGCTAAATCCCACAAAGGATTTGTGTGGGCAGCAGATACCGCGGCCGCTTCAAGAACAGCCGCGTTTCTTGCATTTTGCCACGCGGCGCAAGGCAATGCACAGCTTAGCGCAAAGTGGTTTACTACCGCAAGCGCGTACAAGACAAAGGAGAGTGAACATTATAACGCCGTTATAAAAGCGAGGATTGATCTTTTGCAAAAATCAAAAATCAGCGATGAGGCAGCGCTTGAAAGAGCGGCCGGTTTTTATAAAAAGAGAAAATGTTTCTCTTCGCTTGCAACTGTAAATATTTTAAAGGCGCAGGCGGAGTCTCACAGAGGAAATTGCGCGGAAGCAAACCGCCTGTTTCTTGAAGCCCTTGGGCATATTGACAAAACAGGAGAAAATTACAGGCGTTCCGCGATTCTTTTCAATATCAGCGCAATACATTTCTGCTCAAATAACAGCGATGACGCCAAACGCTACTACGACAGAGCCGTAGACTGCGCCCCAAGAGGGGTGCCTCCCCCATCACTAAGCGAGATATCCGCTTGTGACGGGAGAAAGTGTAAATAATAGTTTTCAGTTAAAAACAAAAACGGATCTTAAAAAATATTTTACTGAGAACTGATATACTGGTGAACGGCATAAATTGACACTGCACCGCACGCAGCTGCACGTAGGGCCGGCTCTGCTGCTTAGCGGCACAGTGTCAATTTATGCCGTGGTTCAGTATAACTGAAAACTGAGAACTATTCACCAACCTTGATCCCCTCCTTCCAACAGTATCAAGCACATCCTGCAATTTGCGCTCTATAAGCATGAGGGTGCTTGTTAAAATTCCATCCCCTATAAGATGCGTAAATGCCGTAGGCTTAATTGCAGATATTACCGTTTTGTCATCCTTCTCGTAGACTGCAATGTTACAGGGCATCACTGCTCCAAAATCTTCATCCATTGTAAGCGCTCGGTAGGCTAAAGGCAAAACGACCACGCTTATAACGGAATAACGGGAAAAAGTTATATCAAGCAGTTCGTTAAAGGGTTTATCAATTGAGCTCACGGAGAGTATATTGAACCCCTTTTTTTTGAGCTCTTTCAAAAGCTGAATCATTGCGGAATCAAAGGGCAGTTGGAGATGTTGGGTGAGATTCATAATGCTATTTCCTTTCATAAATCGATAATACGCCATTAAATATACTGGTGAACGGCATAAGTTGACACTGCACCGCACGACTGCACGTAGGGCCGTGAGGCTGCTTAGAGGCACAGTGTCAATTTATGCCGTGGTTTAATATAGGTGATAAATACAGTTCTAATTGAACCAAAGGAAGTCTTGCAAAAAGTGTGCCGGATAGGGACTGCTTCAGGGTAGCAGTTTTGGGAAACGGTATGTATCTTGCATTTCTCGAATATGTAACACATCTATCACAGGAGGCTTACCATGCCGGAATTCGTCAACCCTTTTTCAGGTTCTGTCCCCAAAAAACTCTCTCTTCGAGAACTGTGCAGAGCGCTTCGGCTCTCTTTAGCGTCGGAGGAAGAGGCTACACATCTTTACGAATCTCTTGCGGATGCTACCGATAATGAGCTTGCGAAAGCGGTACTTCAAGACATAGCGAATGAAGAGCGTGTGCATAAGGGAGAGTTTCAAAAACTTATCGAACTTCTCTTGCCGGACGAAGCCGGGTTTATGGCTCAGGGCGCAGAAGAGGTAGAGGAGATTCACCACGGAGCGCACAGCGAAACCGCGTCCGCTCAAAAACCGTTCGCTGCTGTTCCAACAGTTGGTGATCTGCGTTCAAGTGAATGCAGCTGCGAGTGCTGCAGAAGGAGATCATTATGAGCGCTGAACTTCTTGGCCGCGGTGATACTCCCTTTGGCAGCGACATATGGGAGTTTATAGATAAAACAGTTTTGTCGGCAGCCTCCCAAAATCTATGCGGGCGCAAACTTCTTCATACAGAAGGCCCTTATGGTATTGATCTGAAATTTGTACCGAGCCGCGATAAGGGAATCGATGATGAGAGCGGAGAAGATTTAACTGTGAGTCAAGCAGCCTCCGCACCGCTTGCGCTTCTGTCAGCCAAATTCTCTATTGGTGCAAGAGACATCGAACAGTATACAAAACACAGAATCGCCTTTGACACAAACGAAATTATCTCCTCAACGCTCGCAATCACCGCAAAAGAGGATAAGCTAATTTTTGAAGGATCAAAATCGCTCGGCGCCCCCGGCCTGTTAAACACTCCCGGAATTATGAAATCAAAGCTGAAACCGTGGATTAAAATAGGCGACGCGGCAGAATCAATAATAGAAGCTGTTGACAAATTAGACAGCGCTGGTTTTCACGGCCCTTATTCTTTGGCGCTGTCTGCCCCTCTTTACAACAGCTTATTCAAGCGTTATCCGCAAGAAGAAGTTTTGGAAATCGAACATTTAAAATCGCTAATAACCGGCGGGATAATAAAATCGTCTTCCCTTAAAAATACAGGCGTGCTGATAAACACAGGCAGCCGCTACGCGTCCATTGTTTTGGGCCAGGATTTAGCGGCAGGATTTGAGGGACCGTCGGGGAGAGATTTTGTGTTTACGTTATCTGAGAGCGTGTCGCTGCGAGTGGTGGTTCCGCAGGCTGTTTGTGTGATGGAGTGACGGCAACGGGAGAAGGGTAGGGAGAAAAGAGCGGCGGCGCAAGGGACGAAAAAAGGGCAGTCTCGAAGTGAGACTGCCCCAATTAAAGTATTATCAAAAAGCGAAATAAAAGAAATTCCGCTCCCAAATGTAAAAAAGCAGCCGCTACCATCCCGGCGCAATAAAAAATCCCCAGCGCATTCTGTGCTCGGGATGCTGAAAAGGGTAGGCGTAATAGATTTGCAAAATCAGCAATCCTAAAAGATTTGTTCTTGTTGATAATCCGGCGCTTACAATCGGAGTGCGGTCGAAAGCGTCTTTTCTTTTCCAGTGAAAATCGGGGTCATCATTTTTTGTCCATGCAACGCCCGCGTCAACAAATGCGAGAACGTCTGTGGGCAGATAGGGAAAATTAAGAATGCCGAACTGCTCTGTTCCAACAAGCGGCAGACGCAGTTCCATGCTTGATACCGCGATTCTTGAACCTATCAGCGTGCTTATTTCCGGGAACTGATTAAGGTCTGAACCAACGTTGCCGCTTCTTAACAATGAGTAGAGGCTGTACCCGCGCACCCACGTTTCAAATCCAAGATAAAGCGGAGTGAGCCGGTCTGTTTCGGAGTCTCCGAAATACCTTCCGTAATGTAAAAGCCTCCACGCAAGAGTAAACGGGTTTTTGAAATGGTAACGGCGGTAATCGGCTAACGCGCCCATAAAGGCGAGGTTGCCGAAAGTCGGCTCCACTTCAAGACGGTAGCGGTATCCTGAGATAGGCGCCGTGAAGCCGAAATAAGACGCGTCTCCCACAAACGCCGCGTTTGTTTGAATGAGGTTAAGCGAAGCGGGCTCATTTATGCTTGCGCCGCCGCTTGATACAAATCTTCCGTCTTTATATTTAGCATGCTCCGCGCTGTAATCGTAGCTGTATCTGATATATCCGATTCCTGTTTCCATACGCTTTGTCAATGTAAGCGGATACTCCGCAAATGTTGATATCCTGTTTTCAAACACCCGCTGCTCTATAATTGTGTACACGGATGTGTCGGCTATACTTTCGTGTTGAATCCAGCCGGAGTAGTAAGGCATGCGGCTTAGCGCAACTCCCCAGCCGGGGCGCTGACGGCGGTTTATGTAGACAACCTGAGCGCCGACGTCGCTGACGCCGCCGTTAATTTGCGCGCTGAGCCCGAGGATATGATCGCCAAGAAGATCTGAGAATAAAAACGACGCCCCGCCCGCAACTCCTACTCCGTAGCGGTCGGCGGCCATTCCCGCGTATATCTGCCCAATGTAAAGGAGTCTAAAGCGCGGACGATAATCCGTAACGGGAAATTCGGCTGATACCGGCAAACCCTTGCTTGGGGTATTAAGGTATTTGTCAACTATTACTTTACGTTCGGGAGCGGGCTCCGGCCGCAGGCTTATTACGCGCCTGTACTCAGAATAATCATCTGAAATCATCGCGGACGAATCGATATAATTATCGCATGTTATATCACCTGAACTATTGATTGTAAACGGATATCCTACAAGTTCAGACGGAGAAAACCCGCGGATCTCATAGCTTCTTTTATTAAACACCGTAAACACCATCTCGCCGCTCTCTTTTGACAGAGAGATCGCGGGAGTAAGCGCGCTTAATCCGCTGATTCCCGTAACCACATTCGTTATCCGCCTTACTTCCCCGTCGTCAAGCGTGTAACGGTAGATATCGCTTACGCCGTCAGGGTCTGCAATCATAAACAGATAACGGCCGCAAGGTGAGAACTGCGGGTTTATGTGCCGCGCCCAGTCCGCTATTGAGATTAATTCTATCTGATAATCATCAAGTGAAAGCAGCGCTATCTTCATAGGTCCAAATGTCAACGATTCAAAATCTGTGAGCGGCCCCATATCGGTTACAAACGCGATAGCAGAACCATCAGGCGAAAAAGCGGGCTGAAGCGCGCTGTAGCGGCCATCGGTAAGTTTCGCGGTACTGTCATTATGAAAATTATACAAAAACAGATCACCTATGCCGCCCTTGGTTCCCGCGGCTGCTATGTACTTACCGTCAGACGACCAGCATATGCCGGTAATTTCGTCTACTCCGTCAAGCGCTATCTTCTTTTTCACGCGCCCGTTTTCTACATCAACTACAGCAATCTCATTGCGCCCATTTCTGAAAACCACTACCGCAAGCTGCCGGCTGTCATGCGACCACGCGCCCGATGAATTTATAAAACGAAGCGCGTCAAAATGCCTGTTGTTTTGCGAAGATAGCAGCTTGCGGATAACTTTACCGCTGCGGGCGTCCGCTAAAAAAAGATCAATATCAAAAATATCCTTAGTTGACATAAACGCTAAAAGATTTCCATCGGGGCTTACAGACGGGACAAGATTCATCTTATCCCCGCTGATAATTCTATATCCGGTTTCACTCACAAGCGTTCTGCCTTCAAGGGTTGGTTCAAAGTGATCTTTAAGAGCCTGCACCCACTTTGCCGACGCGGAATCTACCGAAGAACTAAGAACGCGCCTGTAAGCCGGATACCATCCGTGGCGCAAAACTCCGTTAAACAGGTTGTAAACAGTTTGATCTCCATATTCGCCCGTCATATACGCCCAAATGGCGTGGCCGAAACGGTATGGAAAATAATGATATGGATTTGTCAACTGCTCAAAAGCGGGAACGTCATCATTAAGAACCGCGTCTCTCATCCACATCGCGGTGAACCCGTCCATTGGGCCAAGCGAAAGATATTCGGACATTCCCTCTATAAACCAAAGCGGAATTTCACCGGCGCGCGCAAGCCCGCCCTCGCTTTTTCGTATCATATCATAATGAAAGGCGTGCACGAGTTCATGGCCCAAGACATGATCGTTTTCGGAATTTATACCGGTTAAGGGTACAACTACGCGGTTCATTAACCCCTCTGTAACGCCGCCTGTAGACTGAGAGAGAAGTCCGCCTATCGCGTTTGTCTGCTGAAATTCGGCGTGGTTGGCGTAGAGTATTATCGGCTGATTTTCGGAGAGCGGCCGCTCAAAAATTTCGCGGAAACGCGCATACCACCGTTCAAGTTTGAGCGCCGCTCTTTGAGCCGCTTCTTCTTGACTTGGATAATAAAGGATTCGCAGATTATCGGTTTTCATCTCCTTAAAGTCAAATGTGTGGTACTGGACTTTATTCTGCCCGAAGTACTGCGGACTTGCTTGAGCTGTGAGAAGCCATATAAGCGCTAAAATTGCCGTTATAATCTGCCGCGTTATCATACACGATTACAATGGCTCAAACAGTATGCCAAAACCAAGCGCGATTATTGTATATTTAAATTATGAATAAATTTGACCTGTATGTGACCTCTATTCCCAACAACAACGCAAAACTTATTATTGCCCGTCACATTGCGGCTCTTAACCATTCAATCCCTCTGCAAACGGCTATGAGCATGGCTGAAAAGCCGCCGCTTTTACTTCTTAGCAATTTAGAGCTCAATGAAGCGCAGCAGCATGTCGCGCGGCTCAAAATGTCGGGGATAGGGTTTAAAGTTGTAGAGTCAAAAGTCATGCCTAAGGAAGAGGATGATATTCTCATAGATTCTACCGCGCAAAACAGATCGTCGGCAGATCATGATGAGCTGATTGACGACTCTATGCAATCAACGCCGGCTCCTCAAAGAGACAGTAATGACGTTTACGATGAACCGCCCGCTTCTGTAAATTTTGCTGATGAGAATAAACAAACGAGAAATAATTATAATGAAAATAGTGTTGATGACAATAAACAGCCTGATAGACAAGCTGTAAATCAGCAAAAAAACACCGTCACGCAAGAGTCATCAAAAGCATCTCAACACAATGTAAATGGCGCCGATGATAAAAACCTGCCTGCTAAACCAACTGAAAATCAGCAAAAAAATGATCTTGGGCAAGAGTCAGCAAAAAAAGATAAAAGAGACGAAAAAAAGCGATCTGATAAGAAGCGTGATGATAAAAAAACAGTATCTTCTGATGACAAGAAAAAACGGTCTAATGATAAATCCGCAAACGATAAAAAACAACATCATGAAAGAATGTTTTCGACAAAGACGGAACAAAACAAATTTAAATCGGGAATCCGCATAGGCAGCTTTGAGAGGGCGGAAAAATCGCAAAAGAGAAGTTCGCGCAAGCAGACTATTATAGTGATGAGTATTTTTATCGGCGCGGCGATAATTTTGTTTTTTCTATCACAGGAAAAAAGTTTTGCAGTACAGTCGTCAAATACTCACGCACAGGAAAAAACAAGAAAAGAGAAATCCGCGGAGAAAAGACAAAATAAAAAAGAGGGCAAAAAAAGCAGAGCGCAAAAAGACGATACGCAAAAAAGCGCCCCCGGCGCCCCCTCTCAAAGCGAAGCGCGAAAAGAGGTAACACCGCAGCAGCGTCATCAGGCCAACGCTTTTGTAGACTCCGCCAGAACATTAGGCTCCGATCCCGAATCAATTATCGCGTTTTACAAACTCGCCATCTCCTTTAACCCTCAAAACCTCGCGGCATGGCAGGGACTTCTGCAAGCGTACCGCGATCTTGAAAGAGACGCCGACGTGCGCAAAACGCAAGAAGAGATGAGGAGAATTTTCGGGGAACGGATTGAGTCTATAAATTTAGTGGTGAAACCATTCGGTGAGTTGATTGACACATATGTAAACGATGACGGAACTTACAGGGTGGAATACAGGAGCAATAAACGCTCAAAAAACGATATCACAAACGATGTATTTTTATTGACGCGGGCGGTGCGCACGTCGTGTTCATGCGACAACATATCAATCTACGCGTCTACCGGAACTGGCCGCGGGCTTATAAGCCACAGCGATAAAAGCACCTCCGTTCACACTCTGTCGGCCTTTTCAACTCAGGCTCAGCTTGTTTGGTTGGATTAAGTTAAGTATAACACCTCATTGCTCAAGCCCCTGCCGCACATTAACACATCCCATGAAATGTATTGACAACCAACGGGTTCGGTGATATCATCATATATACAGATGGGAATGTGCGGACAGGCAGGCAGGGAAGCTTATGAAAAGACTCTTCACATCAGCAATAATGCTAACGGCGGTTTTGGCCCTTTCAGCAGATATTGCGTTTGCCCAAACAGGCGCGGTAATCACCGCGTTCGCGCCGCTCAATAATAATATCCGCTATCAGCGCACAACCTCTCCGCAATTACCGCAGACCGTTATCGCAGCTGTCAATGGTACAGCCGCGTCTGTACCTGTCACATGGAGCGCCGATGGATACGCAGGGCCGATGATTGAGCCGGGGCTCTATGTGTTCTTTGCAAAGCTCTCAAATCCATCATACACCATAGTTCAAAACGTAAGCGCGCCAAAAATCACCGTTATGCTGCAAGCCGCCGCGCCTGCAAAGCCCGCCGGCAGCGGAATTGGAATCATGGGCATGAGCATGACTGCCGCGCCTGCGGCGGAAATCGGGACAGAAGACGCGCCGATCCTCATTTCAAACGCCGCGCAGTTAGCCGAGATCGCTGAGTTGACAAATGCGGGGATGCTCGAACTGTTCATCACCGGAAAATCAGATGATGCTGTGCATTTCAGGATGACTGAAAACATAAGCCTCTCAACTTACGGCAAAGATACATGGTTCAACGGCGGCAAAGGGTGGATTCCTGTCGGTAAATCAGCCGCCAATCCGTTTAGAAGTGTGTTTGATGGGGATAACAATATTATATCGGGGTTTTATATCAACGATAACGCGCTTGGCAATTCTGATTCCGACGCACTCTTCGGAAATGTTGCCGGCGCCGGAACAGTCAGAAACGTTGGATTTCGCGACCCAAGTGTTAACGGGGAAGACGGACGCGGCGTTGATCCCAACAGGATTGCCGCAGGCAGTCTTGCCGCAGGCGCGACAGCGGAAGACAATTTTGTCATCAACAGAGAGGTCAGCGATTTATTAATTCATACACAGCCCTCAAATCTCGCAAACTACACTCACGGCGACGCGCTTGATCTGACAGGGCTTATCGTGACGATTGTATATGATGACGGTACGACCGAAGATGCCGCGTTTGCTGACTTCGCGTCTAACCATATAACAACAGAACCGGCAGACAACACTGCGCTTGTTCACTTGACACATAATAATCAGCCGGTTACGGTAACATACGACAACAACACGGTAGTAACGGCAAATACAAATAATCTAACCGTAGCCCGCAAAAACATCGCCGACGCAACCGTTACCGTCGGCGGAAGCTACGTCTACACCGGTTCGCCGCACACGCCGCAGACCGATGTGCTGACCGTCACGCTTGCCGGTTTTGTACCTCTGACTTACAGTATCAGAGGATACTCAGATAATATCAACGCGTCAACACCTGCGGCACCGGCAGCTGTCAATATTGAGGGAACAGGTAACTTTACAGGCACGGCGAGCGGAACGTTTACAATCGCTAAAGCGAACTCGGTTTACCCCATGCCTCAGAGATTAACGGCAAATTACCTTGACGTTCTGTCAAACGTTGCGCTTCCGCCTAACTGGGTATGGGATAGTCCGGCCGACGCTGTCGGAGGGGCGGGAGAGAGGCAGCACTCCGCGACATTCACGCAGTCAATAAATCACAATCCGGTTACGAGGAATTTAACCGTGTATGTCAATAGAATCAGCCAATCGGGTTTTGCTATTGTTAACCCCGGTACAATAACTTATGGTGACGCGTCTTTTGTACTGACTGTTGCGGGCGGAAACGGCAGCGGAACAGTTACATGGGCACTGACAGCTGGCGGCGCGGTTACGGTAAATTCGGCTACCGGCGCGGTTACAATCGTTCGTTCGACAATGCTCACTAATGTTACTGTTACCGCCACCAAAGCCGGCAATGAAAACTATAACACCGCGACCGCAACAGTTACGTTTCCTGTTGAAAAACGGAATTTGAATCATGCTGATGTGAGCGCTGCCGTTACCGGAACCTATATCTATACCGGATTGCGGCATACGCCATCGCCCACAGTTACCGATGCGGGCGCGTATGCGAATATTACAGTTGATGACTTCACGTATACACACGGGGCAAATACTAATGCGGGAACTGCCACTGTTACAATTTCGGCAACGTCAGACGGTAATTATACGGGTACGAGAACGGTGAATTTTAATATAGGGAAAGCGCCCTTGACTGTTAACGCGGATAATAAAGAAAAAACGCTTGTCAATCCTGTTATACCCCCGTTTACATATACAATATCGGGTTTTGTTAATGCTGAAACCGAGGCTGCTCTCAGAAGTAACAACGCGCTTGGCGGGACACCCGGCATTATTACCAATTACGAAGTCGGCGATGTTGCCGATAACTACAAAATTGTTATTACCATAGGTACGCTCGTTGCCGATAACTATGAATTTACCGTATTTAATAACGCTGCGCTCTCTGTAGGGCTGGCTGCGCAGACTACCGGTTTTGCCATCAACGACCCAAGTCCGGTAACCTACGGAGACGCGCCTTTTACATTGACTGCCGGGGGCGGGGAACACATCGGAAGCGGAACAATTACATGGACTGTAACGGGCGGTGACGGCGCGGTGACGGTAAACCCGACAACCGGATTAGTTACGATCGACCACGCCGGAACATCCACTATCACCGCAACAAAGTCTATTCTCGGTTTTATTCCGGCTATTGCACAGCTTCCACTGACAATATTGCCAAGACCAATTGATACTTCGGGAATAACTATCACCATCCCGAATGTGATATACAATGGCGATACTCGCTTGCCGACAATCACGATAACCGATGTCAATCCAAACGTCCATAATGCAACGCTTAATTACAGCACACATTATGAACATGATTTTACGGCTCTCTATACACAGCCGCCAACAAACGCTGGTGATTACTATTTCACAATCACTGGAAAAGGCAATTACACCGGAACATCAAATCAAACATTTACAATTAATAGAGCCGATCTGACTTCACTCTCATTGAGTACAGCCAACGGTGAGACGTCATTCCCATACGGCACTGCTTCCGTTCCGCTAAGTTTATACGGAAACTACGGCGGCGGAACTGTAACCTATTCAAGCAGTAATTCTGACACAATCAGCGTAAACGCTTCTACAGGCGCAGTTACTTTCAACGGCGTGGGAAGAGCAACAATCACCGCGAACATTGCCGAAAGTCAAAATTACAACGCTGGAAGCGTAACGCGAACCCTTGAGGTTACTCCGCGTCCGTTTGACCAAAATGTTGTTATAACGCCGAATCCTATTGAGATTGTATCATTTACCGGAACGCAGCACACGCCCGATATGACTGTAACCGATGGCGTTGTACCGCTCACAATTGGTGTTGATTACGAGATTGCATACGGCGCGAATGTCAATGCAGGGGTTGACTCAGGAATTGTTATAATTACGCCGAGAGGCAACTACGGCGGTATTCCGGTGGAGAGAAGATTTACAATTGATAAAGCGACCCCGGTCGTGTCGGCGCCGCCTGCGGCTTCTGAAGTCTATTATCTTGATCTGTTGACAACATCTATGTTTTTGGATGGTGGGACAGTGACCGGTGCAGACGGAGTAACGCTTACCGGTTCATGGGCGTGGACGTCGGCAAATCCGTTAATGGAATGCGGCAGTCATACGGCAACATTCACGGTTTCGGGAACGCCGGAAAGCACCAATTATAATACTGTTAACGCTGTTGTACACGTGGCTGTTAACGGCTCGCCTTCAAGACCGTTCTTGATAATTAACGGCGAGGAGCAACTTCGCATGGTTGGCAGAGGAACTCTAAACCCACTGAATTATCATCATTGGACGGCCCACCGGTTTTACAAATTAGAGTTGCAGCCGAGTGAAGATGGTATTACGCTGATACTGGGCGATTGGGTGCCAATTCCGGGAGAATTCACCGGTGGTTTTGACGGTAATGGAAAATTTATAAGAAATATGAGAATCAACATTCCCTCTAACACTGCCGCCGGTCTTAATGTTGGTATGTTCAGATCTATCAGCGGCAATGGCAGAGTGCACGATCTTTGGCTTGACAGTGTTCGGTTTAATATTACAACGGCTGCAACAAATCCCGGTATCTTTATTGGCAGTATAGCGGGACGTATGAGCGATAGCGCAACTGTTTCGAACTGTCGTGTTGTTATTGACGCAATTAATTTTTCTACGGGAGCCACCCATGAGAATAATCACAGATCAGGTGTTGGCGGGATAGTGGGACGTATCGAAAGCGCTTCTGTAATTGTTTCAAACAGCTCTGTTACCGGCGGGCCGATTAATCTCCGCTTTACTAGTAGTACCACCTCCAGTATACTTTCGCAAAATATAGGCGGCATTGTGGGGGCTAATGGGAATACTGGCAGTAGTAATTATGTTGATCATGGCGGCTTAATAGAGAATTGTTACACAAATGTTACTGTCAGCGGCAGAAGAACAAATGGTACTGTTGTGGCTGGTCAAGGTATCGGCGGCATTGCAGGGCGTAACGACGGCACTATTAGAAATTGCTACGCTTTGGGTATGGTAGAAGGCGGAGCTGATGTGGGCGGAATAGCCGGAAATAATTTCAAAACGATCGAAAATTGTTTAGCATTGAATCAAAGTGTTAGAAGCGGCGGGTATATGGGGCGGGTGTCAGGTATTGCCTTTGATCGAAGGGCTCAAAAATTGAAGAATAACCGTGCTTGGTCTAGTATGAGCATCAGTAAAAATTCTGCTGCCATTAGCGCCCTATTAGATTGTCCCATAGTTAGTCATATAGACCCTGCTGGGAATTTTGATGGATGCGATCGTGATGGTGACAATTTGAGTTTTGCTGTTGACGGCTTGGATATAAGCATAGCTGATATCAAAAAATTGGATATATGGGGAGAAGCACATCCTAACGGCGCAGCATTCAACTTCACCACTCCGTGGAAGTGGGATAACACCGGCGCTAACGCACCAACCCTCTTTACCGAAAACAACCCGTGGCCCGATCATTTAACAAACGACGCATCACCCTCAATGGCGCTAATCCCAATGGATTTCTCTTTGGCCCCCGTGCCCTCCCAATGGCACACTTGCGGCACAAGCAGTGACCCCTGCACCATCACCACAGCAGAAGAACTCGCCGGTCTTGCGATAGCGGTGCGTGATAATGAGTCCAACACTGTCGCTTTATACGCGGATAATTATTACGTTCTCGCTAACGACATAGACCTTTCGCGCTACAACAATCCCCAGCACCAGTGGGTCCCGATAGGCACTGACGCAAATCCATTCCGCGGAAATTTCAGCGGTGAGGGTTATGCAGTTATTGGACTGCATATCAACGATAATACTCTTGAAGACGCAGGATTGTTCGGAGTTGTTGACGGCGGTATCATAGAGAATGCCGGTCTTGTGCAGATTAGCATTAGCGCAGGGGATAATGTCGGCGGTATTGCGGGTAGATTGATCAATGGCAGTATTAGTGATGTTTATGTGACGGGCAGCATTAGCGGCAGCGAAAATACCGGCGGCATCGCGGGGGCGTTGCATGCACACGGAGCGTCGAGCGCAATATCAAACGTATATTCCACAGCGTCAATCACCGGTGATAATAATATCGGCGGTTTGGCAGGATATGTGGATGGCGGCGCCATCAACAATTCCGCAGCATTGGGTGCGGTCGTAGGGGCGCGATTAATCGCGCCCGCACATGCCGGTCGTGTTATCGGATATTTAACCAATAACGCAGCATTAGAAAACAACCACGCATTTATCCGCATGACAGATGCAAACGGTGATACATTGTCTTGGACAGCATCCGGCAAAGTCAATGATGGCATACACGGCGTCAATATCAACGGCACAACAGCGGTAAATCCCGATTTTTGGACATCATCATCCCCATCCTTTCCGTCCTTGATCTCCTTTGAGTCCTTAAACTGGAACACCAACAAATGGCACATTGTTGACGGTAAATTACCAATTCTAAAAGGCCCTGCCACCACCCAAGACGGCGGCGCCCCGCTTTACCTGCGCGACAGAAACATAATATTTATAAATGTAGAATCGCCCCTTGAACGTACCCGCACAGGTGAAGAAATTACGCCGAATTTAACTTGGGGAGAGGGTTCATCTCTTGAGCATCTTGTCAAGGGAGTAGATTACACAATAGAATTTACCGGCAGCAACGGTACTGACGCCGGAAGCGGTACGTTTATATTAACGGGTATTGGAAATTACACCGGTGTAACATCGCCGCATCCATTTAAGATAGATTTACCTAAACCGGCAAAATTAATCCCTGCCGACAACGGCAACGATAACATCGCGATGAATATGTTCGGCGGTTATTTAACTCCCGGATTCACGGCGCAGGCGATGCGGGTGATGGCAGCAGATAATCTCGGCAATCCTTTAGTTGACACATCGGTAATCATTTCAATAGCGATTACCATCCACGGTTATACGGTAAACAGAGACATATATACAGATCCGGCTACGAGTATTGCAGCATATAATCTTGTGATAGCAGACGCGGATAACGGTACAGAGATCCCCTTTGGACTTATCATGACTCTTGAAAATGGCAGAATGATCTATGAGGAGTGTAAATTTATAGTCAGCAAGCCGCCGGTATCAATGCCGCCGCCCGACGTCTCGCAGAATAACAATCCGCAAGACGCCGCACCCGCAGTATTGCAGCGTTCGATGTTGCCTGCGTTTACAGCCGGGCCGAATCCGGTTGCGAGATCATCGGGCCGTGTAGATTTTTTCTATACAAACGGGATGATAAGAGGCGGAACATTGAATATATATGACGTGATGGGTAACGCGGTGAATAAAATAAACGTCAACGACAACCGCATCACAGCCGGATCAACGCATCGTATAGCGTCATGGGATTTAAAAGACACCCGCAGCCGCAAGGTACCGGAGGGAACATATTTGATTCGCGGTTCCATAATCACAGCAGACGGCAAACGCGAACGCGTGAAATTGTTGGTGGGGGTAAGGTGATATGATCCCCGCATTATTCGCACAGGATTGAAACTCTGTGCTATATGCTGCGCTCCCCTAAAGAGGCGCGGGAAATTGGAATGTTGGCCGCACCCCTTTAGGGGTGCAAGACTGTAGCCCCGGGTTTTAACCCGGGGATTACGGGAATTATCGGAATTGAGGGTATATAATGTCAATCAAAATCAACAAAAAATACACGCCGATTATCGTTATCATATTATTATTGACATCCGGCATAATCGCACAAACACAAAATATCATACACATAACAACCATTGCCGGCCTGCAAAAAATCGGAACAACCGGTTATCCGCTCAACGGCGTTTACGAATTAACCGGCGATATTGACGCGTCATCTACACGAAGCGGCGCCGGTTTTACGCCTATAGGCACGGCGGCGGCTCCGTTTACAGGTGAATTTTACGCCGCGCAGGGACGCACGTTTGTCATCAGCAATCTCTACATCAACCGCCCTAATAGCGGTATCGTCGGTCTGTTTGGCGTGATAGGCGAGGATGGTATCGTCCGCGGTATTGGTGTTGACAATGCGGAGATCATCGGTCATCATACGGTCGGAACGATTGCAGGTGTAAATTACGGGACTGTAGATGGATGCTTTGGCAGCGGTACGGTTAAAGCGAGCCGTCAGGAGAGCAGCGCGGGCGGTCTTGTTGGTGTGAACGGCGGGATAATCAGTAATAGTCATTCATATGCGGTAGTTGACGGCAGGGAAAATGTCGGCGGTCTTGTCGGCTTTTTGACGATCGCTCCAAAGGGTGAGATATCGCAGTCGTACGCCGTCGGCAGTGTAAACGGTACAAGCAGAGTCGGCGGACTTGCGGGCCGTGTTTTTGGCGGTACTGTTTCGGATTGCTACGCTGCCGGTAAAGTCACAGCTGGAAATAGAGGTCTTGCGGGCGGACTTATCGGCGATGATTTCGTTTTGTCAGCCCCATCAAGTACTGTTTGGGGTAAAGACGCAAACGGAGACTATATCACAAAGGCGTCTGTGAATCGCTCTTTTTGGGATATAGACGTATCTGAGCAGAGAACGTCTGCCGGTGGAATGGGAAGATCTACAAGCCAAATGAGAAGACGCGCGACTTTTGAGAGATGGGATTTTACTTCCGCGTGGAGTATATCGGAGGGTGTTTCTTATCCGCGCTTGATTGTCAACAGAGAGCCGCTTTTTTGGCTTGTGACATATTACGCTAAAAACGGCGGACGCTTGGTTGTGGACGGTGTTTTGGAGAGTGATCTGCATCTCTACCATCAACCGGTCGTGCACGCCGCTTACGCTCCGCAGATAGAAGCGGCGGCGCAGTCCGGCTGGCGTTTTGTAAAATGGAGCGACGGATCAACAGCTAATCCGCGCAGCGGAGATTTCATCACCGATAATAAAACCGTCAGCGCTGAATTTGAAGAGGTGAAGCCGTGAAAATAATATTAATTATCACGTGTTTTATATTGACATTAACATCAATCATCAACGCACAACCGGTTCAATCGGAATCAACCCTTATTGACCGCTACGCAGTGCAGGTTCTCGCGACTAAATCTATAAGCCACGCTAACAGAAAAGCCGCAAAACTCAGAGCTAAAGGATACGAAGTGTACGTTGAACCGGTTCAAAATCCGGCACGGCTTATCGGCAGATACTACCGTGTACGCACCGGCTGTTTCGACAGCATTTCAGAAGCGCAAGATTTTGTAGCAAAGGAGCTTGCGCCGAAAGGATTTGATTACTGGATAGACACCAAATCCAGCCAAAACTTGGGGCTCTGCGGCCCCGGTCTGCCGCCGGTAATTATTGAAGCCGCAGCGGAAGCTCCAAAACCTGAACCGGTCATTCAGGTTGCGGTACCTGAGCCCGAATCGCAATTAGTTGTTGAGGAACCTGTCGAACCTGAACCCGAGCCCGAGCCTGAACCTGCCGCTCCAGTGAAGCACCCGCGGCGCAATCACCAAATTGGTTTACGCGGCGCCGCTAATCTCTCATCCGCAAAGGATATGAGCGTACGGGTAGAACATTTTGATTTTGTCAACATGCAGATGCGTCATACAGATTACGGCAGCAAGTACGGTTACGTTGGCCGTGATATCGGCTGTGAGATTCAGATTCCGGTTTTTATCGGGCTGACGCGGATGCTTGCGCTTTATACCGCTCCGGGTTTTGCCTGCCGCGTTCCTTTTAGTTCGATGGATGATATCGCCTCCATAAATGAGCTGGCGCTTACGTTTCCTCTTAAGTTTGATTTGAAACTCGCTGATACTCCCCTGCATCTCTCTTTCGGCGTGCAGGCAGATGTACCGTTTAACGCGAAAACAAAGCGTGAGGACGGCGGGAAGTTTGATTTTGATGAGAGATCATCCATAGATTTTGGTCTTGCCGCTGGGATGAGTTTGTACATCACAAAAAATATTTTCATTGATGGCCGCGGAGTATACGGCCTTACAAATTTCGCGGATGAGGACAAAGGCAGTCTCTATCAATTCAGCATAGGAGCAGGCTGGCTTTTTGGCCGCTGATCTGCCCCGCAGTTTATCTCACCATTTCGCATAATGTATTTTTCAGGTATGAAGTTTTTAAAAATATTATTAATTTTGCTTATAATTGCAGCCGCGGGTACTATTCCCGCCTATTTTGGGACTCGCTTTGCCTTTAACTGGTATTTCGAGCGTGAGGGAGCAAGGCTTGTTGAGCTTGAGAAACGCGGGCTTCTTTCTAGAGAGTACGGCGCCGGATGGCAGGACGTACTCATGGACAAGGCGATGGAGCTTGAGGCGCAAAGAATCACCGACAAAAAAGATTTGCAGAACGAGGAGAGGATTTTTAGCGGTATTGTTGTTGACGACTATCCGTCGTTATCAGTTGTAAAGTATCTCAACGAAGTGCGCGAGTACTCGAACACCATTCTTATAACCGACCGCAGAGACCGCGTGATAACGCGGATTAGAACCGACCACCAGCGCGGACATATAGATGAGTTTCCTCAGGTTTTAGTTGACGCGCTTATAGCTGCTGAGGATAAAAATTACCGCAAAAACACTCTTGGGATTGAGTTTGACAGCTTTTTCCGTGCAGGTCTGCGCGCGGTTTATGAGTATGTTACTACAGGGAAAAAAGGAACTCCAAGAGGAACCTCTACCATTACTCAGCAGACGGCAAAACTTTTTTTGTCGCGGCTTGATGAGACCGGTCAGCGCCATGTGTCAAACAGTGTAAACCGCAAGATGCGTGAACTGCGTCTCGCTGTTGCTTTAAGAAAAATGTATACGGCAGACGAGATTCTCGAAGTTTACATGAACCACGCGGTAACAAGTGACTTTGGTCTTATCGGCTATAAAGATATCGCCAAAGGACTCTTTGAAAAAGAGCTGCACGAGCTTAGTGACGCGGAGTGTATCTATCTTGCGCGTATGGTAAAGTGGGGGCGCAATGTTAAGCCTAAAATCGCCGCGCAGTGCCGTATTGACATGGAGAGAATGGCGGGCGCGCTTGGGTGGGATAAACAAAAACAGGAAGAGGCGCTGGCTCAGATTGACGAACTCACATTCAGCCGTCCCAAACGCATAGAGGGAGAGCACGGCCCGCTTGTAGATTTGGCGAACGAGTTTTGGCTCCTCACACTGCGCCAAAACCGTTCAAGCGCAACCCAAATCGCGCAGATGGATCTCATAGACCCCAATTCGCTTGTAAGGCGCAAAGGCAACCTTACTATAAAACTTACCATTGATCTTGCGCTGCAGCAGATGCTTGAAAAAGAGATTAACGGGAGAGGTTACGGCGCGGATACCATTACCGCTGGCGATGGACGCAGAACAGTCCGTGAGCAGTATTTCGCGTACTCGGTCATGTGTTCACAAACAGGAAAACTTCTCGCTTACCATTCAAGAGACAGGCTCGGTTCACGGCTTAACTGTTTATTGAGAAACCGCATCCCCAACGGTTCCTCTTTGGCAAAGCCGCTCTTTAACGCTCTCAATTATGACCTTGGGGTATTTCAACCCCACAGCCGCTGGACAGACGCGCTGCCCGTAACCGAAAATGTTCCCTGGAGCCGTACAATATCGTATCAGGGCAACAGGCCGGTCGGCGTTGTGTTTGATCAAAGCGCTGTGAGGGGCCGGGGGTGGCCGGTGCATAACTTCGGCAGAAAGTTTGAAGGGTGCCAATACGTTTTTGATCTGCTTACAACGTCGAATAACATACTTGGGGCAGAGACGCTTTACCGGCTCAACCGCCGTTTATATGACAATGGCGGTATCGCGGAAGGCGCGTTCCCTCTTGTTAATTTTTTCTACCGTGTGGGAGCGCTTGCGAGAGTGCGTGATGAACTTCGGTTGCAATCTGTAACCGGGGTCAGAGTGTATAAAGAGCTGTGCCGCATCACCGGTGTGCCGGTTGACAGTATGATGCAGGGAAATAGAAGAATCGCGGTGTCCGACAGCCTCTATTCTGTGGCGCTTGGCACTCTTGAGAAATCTCTATATGAGCAGATGCATCTCTTTAATGTGCTTTACAATAATGATCTTATCGATCGGCCGGCGCAGCGCAACTCTTTAGTGATAGAGTCAATACAGCTTAACGGGGTGGATGTTGCTCTTAATGATACTATAAGGCGTTATCATCCATTTACAGATATCAATACAATCCGTCCTACTCTGCTTGGGCTTCACAAACGGCTAATTGGCAGCAGGTGGGAGGGACTCAGCGAGTTTGATGTTTTTTATGATGATTTTGGGGATGATCCTGTTTACAGTTCGGATAAATTCGATGACGACGCTTTCTATCTTGATGAACCGCTTTCAAACTTTGCAAAGAGCGGTACTACAGATGATATTCTGCGTCCTTTCAATGTTGACGCCTCAAGCGCTAAGCGCACTAACTACTGCATATGGAACGCGGTTTTGCGGGTTGACATGTCGCGCTTCGGCGGAAACGAAAATTTTCCTTCAGAGATAAAAGACATTACAATATCGTGCATCGCCGAAGGGAACCAGCAGTTTACAGGCCCGCGAGACGGTAAATCCCAGCACCGTTTTATTACAACCGCGCTTCTTAAAAACGCAGGAGTAAAAGTAAAGCCGCGCGAGGGATATTTCAGCCGGTACGAAGAGTATTTAAAACGGGTAACTCCGCAAAGTGAAAACTGCGGAATACAGCCGCCCTCTGTTCCGGTCAGTCAAATATCACCGGAAGAGATTGCGGATTGAACACTGTATCACAGTATGTCAATCATCTATTCAATTTGCGTTTTGATGTGTACGGTACGCGTCTGCACTGTGCCGCTAAGCAACAGAGCCGGCCCTGCGTGCCGTGTACCAGTATAACTGTTAATGCTGCTGCCCGTAAGCTGTCCGCAAGCTCCGCTGATATCCTGCCCGCGGCTGCGCCGGATTGTTGCGGCGAGACCTTTGCGGTGGAGTTCTTCTGAGAAACGAACTACATGACGTTCATCAGGCGAATTGTACTCTTTGTTTCCCGCGGGATTTACAGGTATGAGATTTATTTTGCATGGAAATCCGCCAAGAAGCGCATGGAGCGCAGCGGCAGCGGCAGGGGTATCGGTTACGCCAGTAATCAACACATATTCAAAAGTGACTCTTCTGCCCGTTTTATTGTGATATTTTTTTGCGATCTCAACAAGCTGTTCGATTGGATATTTGCGGTTTATCGGCATATAACTATTGCGCAGCTCATTGTTCCACGCGTTAAGAGAGATCGCCAAGCCAATTGTCAAATCCTCTTTTATCAATCGTTCAATGGATGGGATGACTCCGGCTGTGGATACGGTTATTCTGCGCGCTCCAATGTTAAATCCATCCTCAGCCATAATTATTGATAATGATGATAAAAAATTATCATAGTTACTGAGCGCTTCACCCATACCCATAAAAACAATATTTGTGATTAGCTTGTCACCTTTACTAATAAGATAATCGTTGATACCTATCAATTGACCGATAATCTCTTCCTGAGTCAAGTTGCGTATGAACCCTAATTTCCCCGTCTCACAAAACGTACATCCAAGAGCGCATCCTAATTGACTTGAGATACAGGCGGTTCTTCGATTATCATCAATAAGCAACACACTCTCGGCGATATGTTCCGATTCGCAAAGCGCGAACCCGAACTTCACAGCATCACCAAAACGCGACTCAATCACACTGCGCGGCTCAAGTTTATTGATACTTGCGCATTCATGAAGCTGTGCTCTGAACGGTTTGGCCATATTGGTCATATCATCAAAACTGCTTAGGCGTTTTTGATAGATCCATTTATAAAGCTGGCGGCCGTGAAACTTTTTGGCGCCCAGATTTAAAACGAAATCTTCGATTTGCGGAAGGGAAAGATTTTTCAGGTTAAGTGTTTTTGACATAGTTATTGATATATCATTCATTAGAAACGTTTCAATATTTATAGTAAGGCGGCCTTTAACTGCCGAAATAATAGTATATCTAGTATAACTAAAATCATAGCCGACAGGCAAGCAAAAATAATGAAATTGCTCGTCTTTAAAACGAATAGCGCAGCCGTCCGCCGAAAATGTTAGCTGTCTGCTCAAAAAGCGACCCCTCCGCGCCGGAAAAAAACTGGCCTAAAATAAGCAGCTCGACATTTTGCGACGCGGATATGGTAATTGTGGGGCCTGCAAAAAATGAGTTCTGCGCTATCGGATACATTACAGCAAGCGTACCGTCAATAAGATCTGTAAACGAATAAGAGAGAGAGGTATAAACAAGATATTTTACCGGGGTTAGCATTTTCGCTGAGATGTTTTGAGCTCTTATTGGGGATTGATTTAATTGACTGCGGCTGCCGAATCCATTATAAATAGCCTCGGTGAGCCAGTACAAACTGCTTGGAAAAGTATAATCTCCGGAGAGCGCCACTACAAAAATTGCGCTGTCCTGCGCGCTAAATCCGCCGCTGTTGTTAAGTACGGGCAGATATCCGCTCCCCTCGCCCCTAAATCCACCGCCCAAGATCTGTCCGGCCCACGACACCCCAAGCGCGGCGTCCTGACCAAATATTCCGCCCTGAAGCTGGTAATCAACTCCTGAGTAATTAGAATGATACATCAGCGCATAAGTTCTTTCGTCAAGATGGCGGCTTGCTTTCAGCGCAATTTCCATAGAGGATACCGGGCCAAAATAATAAGTAGTCCTTAACCCGTCTGTTCCCGGGCGCTCCTCATAGTCAAAATCAAAATAGTTATAGGCGTTAAACCAGTCATTTGGGTTCCATACTAAATTCGTGCTCCAATTTATCCGCTGACGGCCGCCGGAAATTACAAAAGCGTTATTTGAAAAACTCACATACGCTCTGTCAACATTTCCATAAAGCGCAGACGGCCACGCGTTTGTGATGCTTGCGTATCCTACATCCTGACCCAAAAGATTTAAATTCGGCCCTGGCAGAACAAGAGATTGAAGATTACTGCCTGTAAACAGCTCAGCACGGCCGGCCGCGGCAGCTGTTAATCCAGATAAAGGGTACCACGCGGTATTGAGCCGTCCGTGGACGATGTTGAGAAAACCGATAGTAGTTGAGTCGGTGCGAAAGGTCATAAGCGGCAGATCTGAGATGTAGCCGTTTATGTCGGTGTTGTTTTTTGCCGGGAACCAGTTTTGAGCGTTGATATCAGCGGTCAATACAAAAATTGATAATGGTATTATCAAAAATTTCAATTTTAAATACATCACGCGCCCGCTTGCGTTTTATCGCTCTCTATCTCCCCATCGCGAAGCGTAATAACCCGCCTCGCCCGATCTATAACTCTTTTGTCATGTGTGGAAAAAAGAAATACCGTGCCTAATTTTTTATTAAGATCAGCCATAATCGAAAGAAGATTTTCGGCTGACTGAGAATCGAGATTCGCGGTAGGTTCATCCGCAAGAACAAACCGGGGGCGGGAGGCGAGACTGCGCGCTACGGCCACCCGCTGCTGTTCCCCGCCTGAGAGCTGAACAGGACGGTGATCTGCCCTCAGCGACAATCCAACAGCGTCAATTAATTCCTGCGCTCTTTTTTGCCGCTCGGCCTTGGGAAATTTTTGAAGCAGCATTATAAACTCCACATTTTCACGCGCTGTGAGAACCGGAATAAGATTAAACGCCTGAAACACAAAACCTATATTAAAAAGTCTAAAGTCAATAAGTTTTGACGGACTTAACAAATTCAAATCAACACCGCCAACTTTTACACCACCCTGAGTCGGTCTGTCCAAGCCGCCTAAAATGTGCAATAGCGTACTCTTGCCGGAACCCGAAGGGCCTACTATCGCGGTAAATTCTCCATCGTCAACATGAAAACTCACATCCTTAAGCGCCCGCACCGGCACTTCTGATTCATGATATATTTTTGTAATATTATGAGCATCAATAACGGTCACTTGTTATCCCTTTCTTTTTAATCTGACATCCGCAGCGCACAGGGTTAAAACCCTGCGCTGCAATCTTTTACCCCTAAAGGGGTTAGGACAAAGATCATCTATTCTCTCAAGGCTTGCGCGGGATTTAATCTGAGCGCCCTTAAAGCCGGATAGAGGGCGCTGAGCAGTGCTGTGACAAAAACCATTCCTGAAACTATTGGATACATTGAGAACGGTAAAGACGGATAAAGCACATCGGCGATTCCATACTCCCTAAGTCCCTCAGAAAGCATAGAGAGATTTATCCCTGTCGCTGACAAAATTGACACAAGAAAAAATGCTAAAATCATACCTATGACTGCACCTGTTATTGAAAGTAAAATGGTTTCAATCGCTACAAGTAAAAAGAGCGTGCGGCGCCCCATACCCACCGCCATAAGCATTCCAAACTCTCGTTGACGCTCAAGCACTGCCATAAGCATTGTGTTTACAATTCCAAACGCGAGGGCGAGCAGTATTACTCCAAGAAATATGTACATGATGATTGACATGCTTGATGATATATAGTCAAGCTGAGGAGCAAGCTGGCGCCACGTTTGCACTTTCATTTTCGGAACCATTTTTTCAATTTGGGTTAAGGATGTGTCAACCGCTTTCAAACTTTTAAAAAGGACCGCAATCTGCTGGAATTGCATACCTGTCTCTAAAAGTCCGCCCAGTTCATGCGCCGTTACATACACCGCGGAGCGGTCAAATTCTGCGGATGCTGTGCGAAAAAGTCCGCATATTGTAAAGGCGCTTCCGGTGAGTACGCCGTTGACATCCACAAATGTAAAAACGATCCTTGACCCGACTCTTAGATCAAGACGATTAGCGAGCTCTTGCCCAACCACCGCCTGATTTATCCCCGCGCAGCCGAAATAATTCCCTTCAACAAGAGAGTTTGCGATAGTGGTGAGACGTTTCTCTTCTTGAGCAACTACCCCGGTGATCTGCACCCCAAGAACAGTTTGCGGAGAGGAGGCCATACCGTTTACAATAATTCTTGGCGCGGCGGCGGCAACTTGCGGCAGCGAGTCTATTTTTTTTGCGGTCTCTTGCGCGTTAGGGATATAGTGCCGTACTTCTCCGTCATCTAAAAACTGAGGATTGGAAATTTGCAAATGAGAGATGCTTGCGGTAACAGCCGAGCGAACCATCTGCGCTCCCAAATCGGTATACATGGCGGCAGCGAAAAGCCCGCACATAAGCCCCAAAGCAATAGCGGTAATAATCACCGCGCTGCGTAATTTATTTCTCCAGATATTTTTCCATGCGAGAGACAATATCACCGTATATCTGCTTTCTTACTATATGTTATCTTTTCCTGCATCCCGGAGGGATGCACCATCTGTTCACGACCTCAATTCATCAGAAAGACGAAGCCTATTAACAGCCCATAACGGATAGAGCGAAACCAAAAGCGCAATGATAAACACAACAAGCCCCTGATGAACAAAAAGCGAAGCGCTCACCCAAAAAGGCAAAATCGGTTCAAATCCGTATTGAACAGTCACCTGCGCCATAAGTCCGCTTAACTCTATGGGATGCGCCCTCATGTAAAGGAGAATGGGTAATGATACAACCGCCCCAAGCACGGCTCCAATCAATGCAATTATCACCGTTTCAATAAACAGCACAACTCCAAGAAGTGTTGGCTTCATCCCGATTGAGATTAAAACAGAAAACTCACGATGCCTCTCAGAAGTCATCATCATAACCGTCCCAAAAATGCCAAACCCTATTACAAGGTAGAGAATACCAAGCATGATAAGCCCGCTTGCGTTACTGAACTCTATCCCCTGCACAAGCTCTGGGATGAGTTTTCGCCATGTAAGTACATCGTAGTTATCATCAGAAAAGATTTTTTTTAATTTTTGCGCGGCTTTATTTTCTTGATCGGGATTATAAAGCATAATCACTAAAGAGGTCACCCGATTCGGCATTGAGAAAAACCACTGAGCCGCGCCAAGCGGCATGTAAACTGCGCTGTTGTTAAGATCAGGAAGCGGCAGCTTTACCACTCCATCTACAGGAAAAGCTCCGGCGGCGCTCATCCCAAAGTATCCTTGACTTAAAAGTACAAGCGTATCGCCAACTTTAACGCCAAGACGCCTTGCAAGCTCTTCGCCGACAAGTACGCTTTTAGAAGAGTCGCTAAGAAAATATTTCCCCTTTGTCACTCGTGACTTAAGATCATTCATAGCAGTTTCGCCGGCGGGATCTGTTCCAATGACAGATACGCCCTGTGTTCTATTATGCAAACTTGCAAGCGCAAAAGACTCTATCCTTGGTACAGCTGATTTCACACCCTTTACAGCTTTTGCCGCGGTGATCTGCGTATCACTTAGAGCCATACTGTTTTCGAGACTTTTTGTATCGAAAAAACCTGTATCCTGCACCTGAATAAATCCGGTATTGAGACTCAACGCGCTTGTAATAATATGATTGTAACTGCCGATTTTAATTGAGCGGATAAACAGCGCTAACACAAGGGCAAAAAATACTGACGACACTGTTATCAGAGTTCGGTTTTTATTTCGCCAGAGGTTGCGCCATGCCATTTGCAGATATGTCAACGGTCCGCCTTTATTATCTTATCTGTTTCATATTTTGCTGAGAGAAAAAACTTTCGTTGATTGATATGTCAAACTGCGCGTCACTGTATTCCATTACGGTACGATTGCCCGGTTTATCCTGCGGGGTCATTGTCATTCTTGTTGGTATTGTTCTTCCGCCCATCTTCTTTACATTATCCAAAACAAGAACGCTGACTAAAGTCCCGCGTTCATCAAAGAACTCTACCCGGCGCCGGATGTAGTCATCCTTTGTCACCCACATGATAACTTTGCTCCATACAACGGGAGCGGTTGGCTTGGGGATGAGCTGTACCCGCCACGCGCCTGCCCCGTCGCTAACCGTATCACTGAGAAAAGAGTGAGTATAATCATTTACAACAGAGGCGCCTCTTACGAGATCATCGTTTGTAAAATCTGAACCCATCCATGATTGAGTCATCATAGAGGGTGGAATCTTTATGACTCTGCTGATAGTTGGAACCCACTGCCAAAGACCTGTTTGACGTTTAAGAAAAGATGTACCTCTGTCTCTTACAGGGCTTAATATATAGATCATCGCATAATCATCCTTAAGCGAATAACTGCGCATGGAAAGCTCACGAGTCCAGTTGGGGCGAACGATGCGCATGGTTACATCGCTCTTGCTGCTTTTAGCATGTAAAATGTCTTCTGATTTTTGTACGACTTCATCGGCGCTTTGGGCGAAAGTCAGTGCAAAAAAAAATATAATCGGCAAGCAAATTAATCGCACTTTTTCCATATCGACCCCAATTTCGGCAGACAGCAGTATTTTTTTATTAAGGCGGCAGTTAAATGTCGCAACCTCCGGCACATCGACTGCACGAACCATCGTGAGGCCGCTGTACCGAAGGTTGCTACATTTAACTGCCGGAGTAATAATTGTATAGAGCAAAATTCTTACCAATTTTTCGATATCCCAAAAACCTGTTTGGTAATCACCGTCAACGCAATATTTAATCGTGTGATCTATAAAAAATGGTTTAGCATTATTTTAAACCGATAAAACGTGCGCAAAACGTATTTTATACGCTCTGCAATCAGCAAAAAAAACAGGAGGCTTATTCAATGGATTTAGACAGCGCAATTCGTAAAGTGCCTGATTTTCCAAAACCGGGAATTCTTTTTTATGACATAACAAGCATCTTTACAAATCCAAAAGCGTTTAAATTTGTAGTGGATTCCATGCTTGATTTATACAAAGATGAGAAAGTGGATGGAGTGATCTCTATCGAGAGCCGCGGGTTTTTGCTTGGATCATGTTTTTCATACCACAATAATGTGCCGTTAGTTTTGGCGCGCAAAAAAGGTAAGCTCCCATGCAAAACTATTGAGATGTCTTATGACTTGGAGTACGGCTCCGCAACACTTGAAATTCATGAAGAGGATCTTGTCCCCAAAAAGCGCTGGCTTATTATTGACGACTTGATCGCTACCGGCGGAACACTTGCGGCAACAGCGGCAATGGTTGAAAGCGTAGGCGCTCAGGTAGCGGGAATATTTTCTATTATAGGCTTGCCGTTTCTTAACTATGAAGAAAAAATCGGAAAATACAGTCCAAAAACACTTTTAAACTACAGTACAGAGAAAATATGCGAAACAGAATAAAAGAGATATTAGCGCTCCCGAGTGCGGGAGCAGAGGTTGAAGTTGACGGATGGGTGAGAACCCGCAGAGACGGCAAGGGCTTTTGCTTTTATGAAATCAATGACGGTTCCTGTCTTAGCGGAGTACAGGCGGTTATTCCCGATACTCTCCCAAATTTTGAATCACAGCTCTCACGTGTGACAACGGGGAGCAGTGTGCGTGTCTTGGGAAAATTAGTTGAGTCTCCCGGCAAAGGACAAAAATACGAGATCGCGGCAACAGAGGTATCTGTGTATAATATCGCGCCCACAGATTATCCTTTGCAAAAGAAAAAACACTCGTTTGAATATCTGCGGGAAATTGCGCATCTTCGGCCCCGCACCAATACCATAGGAGCAGTAGCGCGTTTGAGAAATTCACTCTCGTTTGCAGTCCACAAATTTTTTCAAGAGCGCGGGTTCTACTATGTCCACACCCCAATCATTACTACAAGCGACTGCGAGGGCGCCGGCGAAATGTTTAAGGTATCAACACTTAACATGGAGAAACTGCCAAAAACCGAGCAGGGTGAGGTAGACTACAGCAAAGACTTCTTTGGTAAACCTGCAAACCTCACTGTGAGCGGTCAGCTTGAAGTTGAAACTTACGCAATGGCAATGGGACGGGTTTATACGTTCGGCCCCACTTTCAGAGCGGAGAATTCCAACACTACACGCCACTTGGCTGAGTTTTGGATGATAGAGCCGGAAATGGCGTTTTGTAAACTTGAACAGGATATGGATTTAGCAGAAGAGTTTGTACGCTATCTCTGTTCTCATGTGCTTGAAAACAATAGAGATGATCTTGAGTTTTTCAATAGCCACGTAAATCCGGCGGTTATTGCCAATTTGGAAAATGTAGCGTCGCATGGATGCGTACGCATCAGCTATACCGAAGCGATTGAGCGGCTCACTTCAAGCGGACACAAATTTGAATATCCTGTATCGTGGGGTTCGGATATTCAATCTGAACACGAGCGTTATCTTACAGAGCAGATTTTTAAAAGACCTGTTATTGTTTACGATTATCCAAAAACTATAAAGGCTTTTTATATGCGTCTTAATGATGATAATAAGACCGTAAGAGCGATGGATCTTTTAGTGCCGGGAATTGGCGAACTTATTGGCGGATCGGAACGCGAAGATCGTTTGGATGTACTTGTATCACGCATAAAAGAGTGCGGGCTTGACGAAAAGAATTACTGGTGGTATCTTGACTTGCGCAAGTACGGAGGCGCTCCGCATGCGGGGTTTGGTTTAGGGTTTGAGAGACTTCTTCTTTTTGTTACCGGTTTACAAAATATAAGAGAAGTTATTCCTTTTCCGCGCTACCCGGGGAGTGCTGAGTTTTAAAAAAACTCGAAACAGCGTCCCTTAAATCTAAGGGACGCAAATAATTTTTTGACATGTTTGACGATGCAGACGGCATTAAATAAAACCCGTGGGTCTCTTCGCTGCCCGGACCGGCGTGAGCGCCGTTCTCTATCGGAAAACTCATCGAATGCCCCTCTTTATCCCAGCCGCAGATCACTAAATCGCCGGAATCTTCATGATGCACAAGGGCCGTTAAATCAACCCCGGCCTCTTTTAAAAATGGATGATCATCTCCAAGTATCTCTTTAGCTTGCGAGGGCAGTATAAAAACGCCGCGGCGCGTCCATGCTTTTATCTCTTTGACTTTGCGATTACCTTTATCATCATCAAATTTCATCATTACTAACGGGACAAAACATTTTTCAACCAAAAGAGCCGCTGCCGTTTGTAAATACTCCTTTGTATACGGCTTTGACAGATAAACATGCCCAACAGGCCCAAGAGCTACTACGTGCGCGTCGTTATCCATCTGTTTAAAAAGACCGCGGATCGATTTTTCCGCCGACGTTTTGGCAACACGGTAATAGGGTATGGTTGTCTCCTGCCCGTGATCGGAGTAAATCCACACCTGATAATCACGCCTTTTAGAACGTGAAGCCGCCTTGCATATTCTTTCTATTGAATCGTCTATACCTTTGAGAGTCCAGTGAGCGAATTTTGAAGAGGGCCCGCGGCGGTGCGCCTGTTCGTCGTAGCCAAGAAAATTACAGTGAATAAGAGGCAGTCCGCGGTTTGAATCTATACTGACGCCTGAAGTTATAACTTCGCGTAAAATAACACAAATCCCTACCCTCGCAGTGATAAACGAGAGTTCCATCAAAAAACTCTCTCTATGAATCACTCCCCGGATAATATCAAATACGGCAATAATAATCTCTATTAAAAGTAAAGCGGCAGATTTTATAATTGTTGGGAGATGAATTATGAAAAGTAAACAGGCGGCTATCGGATTAAACGGATGAAGATAAGAGCGCACGCTCATATCCGGCGAGCAAAATCCCGAGCAGAGCGTCCCCTCGTTATAAGTATCAGAATAAGCGCTGCCGCCTTTCAAGATACTTTCATTGTGATTTTTGAGATGATTCTGTACCCACGATGAACCTTTTGAACCAAGCATAGTCCACACTTCGCCGCTCGCTCTGTGCTTAAATCCATAAGAGGGTACTGCGCATTTTACCCCATAGAAGATTTCAGCCTGCACCGCGGCGGTGCTTGACGGAAGACCTGAATAAAATGATTTGAGAGGATATTTTTGTTTAGTCATAAAGGAAGACAAGAAAGGCATCTTACCGTTTTTTAAAGCGCGCTCTAATTGACAGCGGGACAATCCATCAATCTGAATCATTACAAGCCCCGCTTCTCTGCCTTTTGGCTTAACAAAACCAACAACGGCAGCAGCGAGAGCGCTTAAGCGCAGTCCTGAGAAAAAGCGCACAGGGGACGTCTTAAAACGAGGATGACCGCAAGGATCGCCCTTACGGATGCTGCATCTGCAGGGACAGGGTTTACCCCTGTCCGATCTTGAAATATCCCCCATTTTCATTCTACGCCATTTTTGCCAAAATCAATATTTCTAATAGCCATAGGCTTGCGGTCCTGCAATGTATACATATCACGCAAAAGAAAGATTCTGTCATCTATAGAGCGTGCCTCTTCTCCAATAGAAGCTCTTGTCAAATGAGATTCTGCCATCTCTATAGCCTTGTCTAAAGCATCTTCCCTATCTGTGAGCTGTACCTTTGGTTCGATTCCAATCATATCATAACTTGGCCCCTCAATTGGGGTAATGAGCGCGAATGTTACAACCGATAATCCTGAATCGGGAGTGATCACAACCGCCTGTCCGCGCGCCTTGCCGTAAGATCTTGTGCCTATTGTCATAATGTCAGGACGATGGACGTTGAAACTCGCTATAAGAAATTCTGAAGCGCTTGCGGTGCTGCCATTCATAAGCACAATAAAGGAGCGGTCAACCGCGTTAGATAAATTTTCAAGAGAAACCCATGTCGTATCCACCGTAGTGCCTCTTGCGGTGTTGGGATCCAGAGTTCTCTCTTTTGCTTTTACTATGGGGGTACCGGGTTTAAGAAACTCGCTTACGACTTTTACCGCCTGACCAATCTCACCTCCGGGATTATCCCTTAAGTCAAGTATAGTATGCTTCGCCCACGCGCTCTCATGAAGCGCCTGTTTAAACTCTGCCGCCGTACCTCCCGCCAGTGCGGTATGAGTAAAAAACGAGCTTATAAAAATATAGGCGATTTGAGGCGTGAGGCTGTCGTAAAAAACAGATGGCGCCAAAAATTCATCAATCGCAACTGCTACATCAAAACGTTCCATGCCGCGGGCTATCTCAAGTTTTTTGTTATCACCGCGCTTGCCGCGTAAAAGATCCGCAACTTTACGCATCGGAAGCCCGGCGGTTTTTTTGCCGTTTATCGATAGCAGCGTATCATATTTTTCTAACCCCGCCTCCTCTGCGGGTGTGTTGGGAAATACCTCTCTTATGACGTAACCGCTCTGAGCACTGTCAAGCCTTACGCCAAGCCCCGCGGCGGAGGTGCCAAGCGCCTTTAATATGCGGCTTGCCTGATGCGGCGTGTGATAAGCGGTAAACGGCTCATTGACGCTTTCGTAAAGCTCCACAGGTGAATTGAACCCAAGAGGATTGCGCGGAAGATTATCCCTGAAAAGAAAAAACGCGTCAAGAAATTCCCACGCGAATAAATATTCAGGAGAGGCCAAATTGTTATTCACCGCCCGCACAGGAGTGCAGTTTGTTACAATGACAGTTAAAAAAACAGCCGCAAAACAACAAAACGCCCCATAAATCCTCTTCATGCCACTCCCCTTACTTATGCGTTAAATAAACAGCCGGCAAAAATGACGGCAAAATCAATCTGTTCACGCAAGGTAATTAGAGGCAAAGGATATGCCATCCAAAATGGGCAGGAATCATAACCCCGTAATCCCGCCAAAGGCAAAACTCAAATACATCATCTTTTAATATGCCTCCTGAATTGGGACGATTTAGGTATTCAATCAGATAAACGGATATGATTGATTAAATTGCGCCCCGTACATTATTTTTTAATTGTTTAGTCCGGGTAACGGTAATGGATATAATGTTTAATCGTGAAATTTATAGATATGCGCAATCTTTTAAAAACCACTATTTATATTTTGATTATTGCCATTAGCGCAGTAGCACAGCAGCAATCAAAACCTCCTTTAGTATCATCCGCAGTCATATTTCCCGGCGGATTTCTCTCCTATAGCATACGCGACGGTTATAGAGAGTATGAAGGCATGCGGGAGTTAGAGCATATTGAACGCAAAAATTTAGTGATGTACGGCGTCTTTGGAGGAAAAAGATTTGCCCTTAGTAATCAGCGGTTGAGAACTCAGGCTTCTATTGAATTAGGATGGGGTTCTATGATAGATGATATTTATAAAAATGTACCGGCGATTATGTATGATCCAGTTACTAAAGAGTCTGAAGAGACAGCCTTGGATATATCCATACACGATAATTTATTTACAGCCGGAATTCAATACGATCTGCATTTTTTACTTTCATCAACCGGTAAGCACTCTTACTTTTTGTCATTAGGACCGGGGGTTGGATGGAGTTCACTTACAAGAGAAGGCAAAACAGATTTTGGCCGGCGATTTACAGAAACGGTTATAATTAATGCCATTAGTTTTAATTTAAACATCGGCGCCGGTATTGATTATATGATTAACAGAAGCAGGGCGGTATCATTAAGTTATAATTTTAGATTTTGGGGGCCGATAATCTACGATGAGGTGAACTTGTTTCCAATGGGAAAGGTTGAGTACCATGAGGTATTCTTTACACATATGATACAGGCTCAAATTCTTATACTGCCGCAGCGCAGCAAACAGCATTAAATACTTATATACAGAACCACGGCATAAATCTACACTGCGCCGCACGCAACTGCACGTAGGGCCGTGAGGTTGCTTAGCGGCACAGTGTAGATTTATGCCGTAAAGTTGTATATTACACCTCTCATTTTATAAAGATGATGCCATAATCCTCGAACACAGAACCACTGCGGCAAGTTCTGTTCGTAATCTTTGCCGGGAGATTTTTACTGTTAACATATTATATGATTCAAGCGTCTTTTTTTCCTCAACAGAAAACCCTCCCGGCGGACCAATCAGACAGCTAAGTTTTTTCTGTGAAGTCAACATCTCATCACGCAATATTTTCCCTTGTTGATCAGCAATAATTATCGGTTTTGCGCATTTGTCAATAATTTCTGTGAGATAAATCGGTTTATCAAGCACAGGGATGTAAGGATAAAGAGATTGTTTCATTGACACAATCATCTTGGATGTAAAACGAGGCAATATTTTGTCCCACGATTCCCACCACGGTTTGCGGCAATGATCCATAACAACTGGTATTATGCGGCAAACTCCCAGCGCCGTTGTTTGTTCGATGACGGTTTCAAATGGTTCCTTATCGGGGATTCCTATTAACAAAGTGAGTTCGGGATTTACTTTGGTGATGATCGTTTTATTAATGACTTTACAAGAAAGTGTGTTTTTTAATCGTTCGGAATATTCACATTGAAAAACAGTTCCATTGCCGTCTGTAATTTGAATTGGATCGTTATCTTTTATCCGCAGAACAGAAATCGCGTGAGTTGTTTCGCTTTCGTCAAGTATAATACGGTCTTCGGTAATTTCACGGCTGTAAAAAAGATGATGTTCTGTATCCCTCATAAAATCCCCTGTTGACAGAGTTTTAAATATCAATGTATATACATTAAGGCTGATATTTTTTTATTGACAATTCTATCAACGCAGATAATTCACTGATAGAAGCGCGTAAACCCGCTTCACAAAGTGTTGTGCAAAATTGACTGTGATCTCTGCCTTTTCGGTAACCGGGTTCCCGGGGCGGATGGCAGAGGTATCTGCTTAATAGTGATAAATTATTTGAAACCATCAGACTGGACTGATAATAGTAAAACGGCGTATTTGACCCCATGTAAAGAGAACTGCCTAATATTTTTTTTCCGTTAACAGCAAGATCGCTGATTCCTTCATGAATAGCACTTGTCACACCTGCTTCACAAAGAGCGGGGATGAACGCGTCATGAATTCTTCGGAAAATATCAACGGCCGTCTCTTTTCCGCGTTTTTCACCAACTACTATTGTAACAAGTACGCCCGAAGAGAGCACAACTGTTCCTCCCCCGCCTCGCCGTTCTGTAATCACCACATTATCTTCTTTGCATTTGTCAACAAATATCTCTTCATTAATCCGGCAGGACGGCCCATGAACAACTTCAGCAAAATTTTGCTCATAGACAAATCCAAATGGTTTTTTCTGAGCTGCTCCATAGATAAAAAGAGCATCATTTTTTCTAAGCTTACCCGGAAATTTTGGGAGCGAATGTCTCATTTTGTTTTGTCGCTTCGTTTAGTAAACATATTAGTCATTACAAGAGCGATGTAAGACAAAAACGGAAAACACTTACCTAAAAATGGCTTCTTTATATGAATTGCGCGGGAAGGGCACATTTCGTGACAGCAAAAGCAGCGTATACATTCACGATAGTTATAAATCGGTACGCCAACTCTGGGAGCGTTTGCTTTTTTCCATCCAATCGGTTTTGGATCAACAGGACATACCTCAATACAGCGGCCGCATTTAGTACATGCCTTTTTGTCAATGACAGGAGCAGAGTTTACAAGCCGTCTGAGATTTTTAAGGAAAGGCGTCTCCGGCATAGACTTTACCGGTTTTTTTACTACATTGTAATCTTTTATAACAAACTGTTCTAACGTGTCGCCTACAAGTTCAATCTCATCGCTTTTGTAAGTACCAAGCCCCGCTTCCAATCCGGGAGCGGAAGTTGGGATAAACGCAGGATCCAAATCAATAATTTTTGCGGCGGTTGCGTCAAGCGCCACAGGGTCTGTAGAAAAAAGGAGCACACCGATAAACCGCGGATCACCGCTTTGAGGCCCGTTGCCCTCCATGCCCATTACCGCGTCCATAATGTAAAGCCTTGGATTGACAACGCCGCAAACGTCAACTAACAATTTCGAAAACTCATGCAGATCAGGAAATTGAGCGTGGTACTGACCTTTTACCATACCCGGCACGCATCCATACTGATTTTTTATTGCTCCTGTCAATCGGGTAAGTCCGTGGGTCTTTAGTTTTGGGATGCTGATTACAGCATCCGCATCCAAAACTCCTTTAGCAATGAGAAGCCGTTTGCTTGTAAGTCCATTAGGGTGAGAGACCGATTCTCCATGAACAAAATCGGCAATTTGCGCGCCAAGCGGTTCTGCGAGTTGAAAGTGCCCGCACTTTTTTAGAGCGCTTTCGGGACTTTGTAATCCGCCGGGAGAATCACCAAAAAGAAGCGACGCTCCTGTCGGTTTAAATGCTTTGAGCACCGCTTCAAAAACCGCCGGATGCGTTACTACGCATTTGTCAGGATTTGTCGGCCATAAAATATTTGGTTTAAATAAGATTTTTTCTCCCTGAGCCGCGAACCTTTGCGCTCCCCCCAAAAGAGTTAAACCTTTATTGACGGCCGCTTCTGCTTCTAAAGCATCATAAGAACCGCATTTAACAATCGCAACAATAGATTTTTGCTTCAAGATATATGCTCCGTTTTTGCAGTGAATTCAATATCATAGTCATCTAACTCTTCAAGAATCCCAAGCCTAAGCGCACTGCTGCCGCCTTCATTTCTGCGAAACCGCAAGTGCAGTTCATCAAGAAGCGCATTCGCTTCTTCCTGCAAGTCAAGTACGCATGTCACCACTTCACCGTCGTTAATGTTAGACGGAGCGCAGCGTATGGGTTCGGCAAGACTCATGTAGATGCGGCAGGTGATTGGCCGTACAGTGTAAATACTGCATTCACCCGCTGGAGTTAACAGCGGACAGGGGCGCTCAAGCTGGTAGAATGATGATAGCAAAATAAACGATGGATCAATTTGCGTCTGCGGCTTAAGAGCCGCAAACTTTTTATCTACGATCTTTTCAAGATTCTCCATTGCAGCAATATCTTTGCGGCAAGCCTCTGTAATATTTTTAACTTGACGCGGCGGCAGTTGTGTCTTTATATAATCGGCTATAATCTGTATCTCAAATGAGTTTACATCCTCAACCCAATGATAACAGCACAAACCGCACCCTTTGGCGCAGCTCGCCTGTTTTTTATTTGCCGACAACGTTTCTCTTTGGTAATCATCATACAACAAAAGCGCTTTTTCAAATCCAAGCCTGAACTCCTTATCAAGCGGATTTGACGCGCTGCATTTAACAAGTTCCCGAAGAGTCTCAATAATATTCTTATGGAAACGCATCGCGGAATCGGGAACCTTTAGAGGTTCATCTGCAATATATGGATTTTCGTTATTATTCATAAATTATTAGTTTGAGTCTTATGTTTTATGCGGATAGTTTTTTCCTGCATCCCAACGGATGCACCCTCTTAATACGCACTGCCGCGCCTGAAAAGAACAAACATCGTTTTACATATTATCTTAATGTCAAGCCATATTCTCCAATTGTCTATGTACTTCAAGTCAAGTTTTACGATTTCGTCGAAGTCGGTTATTCTATTGCGGCCGCTTACCTGCCAAAGCCCTGTCATTCCGGGCTTAATACTGATGCGGCGATGGTGCCACTTTTGGTATTTTTCAACCTCTTCAGTAGTAGGCGGACGTGTTCCTACAAGAGACATCTCTCCTCTCATTACATCTATAAACTGAGGCAGTTCATCTATACTGAATTTTCGGATGACTTTACCGATAAGAGTGACCCGCGGGTCATCTTTCATTTTAAAAATCGCACCCTTGCACTCATTCTCATTTTCGAGCTCGTCCCTCTTTACTTCGGCGTTACAGTGCATTGAGCGAAATTTGTGCATTACAAAATATTTGCCGTTTCTCCCCATCCGCACCTGCTTAAAGAACACAGGTCCGCGTGATGTAATTTTAATGAGAACCGCAATTGGAAAGTAGAGTATAAGCAGTAATATAATGCCAAAAAACGCGCCGGCAATATCAAAAATCCTCTTAAAAACAAGTTGATCGGGATCAAGTTCAATCGTGTGGCTTATAAGCGTGGGTCTTCCCATAAAGTGGTGATAGTCCCAGCGCGCAAAATTTGTGACAGAGGGCATATTTAAAAAAACTCTTGCCGGCCGCCCCATCTCTTCACACGATTTAATGTATGGATCAACCGAAAAATTCACACTCGTTATTCTGCGCGGAAAGCAGAAAAATATCTCCTCCACGTAACTGTTTTTTATTACGTTTTCAAACTCCTTTACAGGCGTGCTTATATCCATTTTGCAAACAATTCTCAAACCCCACTCAGGATGATTATCAATCTCCTGACAGATCTGAGCGGCGGCACGCCCCCGCCCCATAACCATTATTGGGGTGATCTTGGAGCTTGAGCTTCTGAGCCTTGCGCTCACTATTTTTATGATAATCTTTTCAAACGATATAAATAAAAATGCGCAAAGCACAAATGATACATAAAGACGCGGATTAACGCTGTGAGTCGGCATAAGGTAAAGAAGCGCGGCGCCGAGAGCGCCGGCGTAACAAAAAACTTTTACTGTGCGCAGCAGCAAACGGTTCATCCAGCTAAATTGAAGAATAGAGAACAGCGAACGCGTCTCCGCGAAATAGAGGTAAAAAAAGGTGAAGCCTACAAGCATAACCCAGTAGTTCATGGTATAACTGATAAAAGGTATAAACTCATGAACTTGACTGATAAGATAGTAGCTTGTGTAAAAGGCGATTAAAATAAGCAGACAGTCAAGACCCGCAGTCAATTGCTTTATAAATGCAGAGTGATTTTTTAACATCTTGGCTCACCCCTCTCCCTTTACGTCAGGAGTTTTCATTTCGAGCCGGTTTCGGATATATTGCCCGCACTCTGAATCAGGCAGTTTTACCCAGTGTTTATTCTGCGGAACAGGCATCATCTCTTCCTGTAAACGCATCCTGCGATGCAGCTCCGTCTCTTCTATATCACTCCTTTTTGCCTTTAGTCTTTTTGATCTGATTTCAAAAGGTAAATCGACCCAAATACACAGATCAAACCAAGACTCTATATTCAACAGAGGGATCAGCGCGGCGTCAAGGATACAGTTAGTGTTCTCATTATTAAAAATAATAGGCTCAAGATGCTTAACAAGGGGGGGATGAACAATTTTATTGAGTGTCAGTAATGTATCAACAGAAAAAAATGCCTTAAGTCCAAGTTCGCGGAAACATATTGTATCATTATCAACTACAGATTCGCCAAACGCTTCTTTAAGATGAAACTGTACTTTGAGATCAGACTGCATGAGCAGTTTGGCTTCAGTATCCGCATCTATAACAATCGTATCAAATCCGCTAAATGTACGGGCGCAAGTAGATTTTCCGGCGCCCATGTAACCGGCGATGCCAATGCGCACAACCTACGCCTTCCTTTTATTATTGTTTACAACCGTAAGCGTAGTGCGGCTGCCAGACTCATTCCACTCCACTTTGTCGCAGTAGTGGCGCGAAATGTAAACGCCCCGGCCATTCTCTTTCATGAGATTTTCCATAGCCGTAGGGTCGGGCAGTGAGTGGGGATCGTACCCCTCTCCCTCGTCTAAAACAGATACCCGCGCCTCTTCCGCCGTAACCTTGTGTCCGATTGTAACTTTTTTGAAGAAATCTTTTTTATTTCCGTGATAAATAGCGTTAACTACTATTTCGGGAAGTGAGACTTTCATTCTGCGCACATTGTCATCTCCGTAGCCCGCGCGGTCCATTGCGCCAAGCACGATTCCCACAGCTCTCTCAACATCGTAGTAACTTCTTATTACCTGAATGTAAACGTGATCGTCGGGGCGGAAAGCGAGTTCTTCCTTTAACGCCTCGCTTGTGGAATCAGGTTCCATCTTCAGCACCAAGACCGCGACGTCATCTTCAGCGGAAGTCTTTTTTTGAGCCTCAAGACAGCGCTCTTTGAGTTTAGAGATAAGAGCGTCGGGAGAGCTGTCCTGCGCTAAATCAACAATTGCTTTTTCAAACGCGGAGCGGCTGTCTTTTTCTCCGAAAGAGTACAATATCCCGTTAGTATACATGACAAGCCAGTCGCCGGGCTCCAAAAACACGCTCTGCTCTTCAAAATATACGTCTTCAAAAACGCCTATAATAGTCCCTTCCGTTTTAAGCGCGGCGGTTGAGCGGCTGCTGCTTCGGTAAAGGAGCGGAAATGGGTGTCCGGCGTTGCAGTATGTCAGTCTGTTGTCGTGCAGATCTAAAAACGCGAGAAACGCTGTGAGATAAAATTTTTCCCCAATAGCGTTTGTTAAGTCTTCATTAACTTTCTCTATAATTTTTTCGGGGCTTTTTTCTGTTCGCAGGTGGTTTGAGAAAAACACACGTATAAGCGAAGAGAGAAGCGCCGAAGAGGTTCCGTGCCCCGAGACGTCAAAAAGCAGAAACGCGTACATCTTTTCAGATATCTTAAGCGCGTCAAACTGATCACCGCTCACGATATTGCTTGGCAGATAAAGCGAAGCCATAGAAAAAGTGTCGGCGGTGGGGAGAATCTGCGGAATCATCGCCTGCTGTATTTTATGCGCGATAGACAGCTCTAAACAGCTGTCTGTTTTCATTGACCCGCAGTTTTCATTTTCCGCTTTAGCGGCGGCAGAAACCTTTTTGTCAGGAGTGTTCATCTCAGAATGCGCTCCATCTCTTGAAAATGTATTAAGGTGGCAACTCCCGGCACATCGACTGCACGAACCATCGTGAGGCCGCTGTACCGGGAGCTGCGGCCTTTAACTGCCGAAGTAATAGTTACGGACGGCCATCGCGGCCGCCCTTGGTTTGTTCAAGCAAAAACCTTTTGAATCCTGCCAAAAATCTCATCAATACTTCCAATGCCGTCAATATCGCGGACGATATTTTGGGGGCGGTAGTATGAGAGGCAGGGTTCGCTTTGGTTCTTATATGTATTGAGCCTGTTCTCAATAACTTTCGGGTCCGCGTCGTCTGCGCGTCCTTCAATTTCCGCGCGCTTGGCCAATCTCGCCTTTACCTCATCATCTGCAACGGCGATATTTACAACGTGATTGAGCTTGATACCAAGTTCCGCAAGTATTTTGTCAAGCGCCTCCGCCTGAGGAACGCTGCGGGGGAAACCGTCGAGCAGAAATCCGCCCTTCATATCATCACGTCCAAGACGATCCTTCACCATTGCGATTGTTACTTCGTCAGGTACAAGCCGTCCGCTGTTAGAGTACTCCTTAGCGGTGCGGCCAAGCTCCGTATTGTTCTTGATGTTCTCACGGAACATGTCGCCCGTAGAAACGTGGGGAACACTTAGAAGATCTTTGAGTTTAACAGCCTGAGTGCCCTTGCCCGCTCCGGGGGGGCCGAAAAGTACAACATTCTTACCTGACATATTGCTGCCTCCTACAATAGTGATTATTGCTGTGCGAGAGATATACAAAATCCGCAGATCATATCAATCCCTTGCGTTCTAATAGTCATCGGTTATAGATCACACGATTAAATATCGCGCCGTACCGCGGAACGACCTCACGGCTCTGCGTGCAGTCGCGGAGTGGTGCGGCGCAATATTTAATTGGTACTTCAATAATCGTGTCTTCAATAAAATTAATTAAAGATATGATATAATATAGTGAAGAATCAGCCTAAATGCAATAGCGGCTGTCATCTATAGATAAATAATTACTATTTGAGGACGGGCGCGCAGACGCAGAGGCATAAACACCGTTCCTATGCCTCTTGATATGATGAGATTTGTGTTTTCTCCAATATGATACCTGCCTGATTTGTAATTATAGCTGTGAGAGGTGAGATGCTTGTATCTGCGTGTCAAGCGATACGGAAGATTTATCTGCCAGCCGTGAGTGTGGCCGCAGAGAGCTAAATCAACAAGAGATAACTTATACTCATCTACAAATGCGAAAACATCGGGATTATGCGTGACGATCGTAACAAAATCATCTGCCGTAACACTATCAACAGCAGGATCAATATCCGGCCAATCCGTCAACACATCGCTCATCCCCCCAACCCTTATTCTGCTCTCACCCCTGTTTACCCATACGCCCGCGTTATCAATTAAAGTTATTCCCGCCATCTCCATAGCGTCACGCGTTAACTGCGCGTTTTTACGGTGGTCATGATTCCCAAGAACCCCATACATGCCCAAAGGAGCTTTCAGGCGCGATAACTCCTCAAAACAGGGCATTATGTACCGCTCGTTGCGGTGAATGTAATCACCGCCGAAGAGAAGCATATCCGGCTCAAGTCCGTTAACCCGATCAACTAATTTTTTTAAACGTCCGCGTGAGAAAAATGGGCCGTGATGGATATCAGTGATAAAAACGATACGGGTGCCGTTAAATGAAACGGGTATACGCGGACTTGATATCGGATAGATTTTTTCTTCGATAAGATATGGTTCAATGAGGGCGTAAAGGCCCGCAAGAAAGGCAAACGCGAAAATTGCAATACATATCCGCTTTATCAAAACAGATCCCTTACAAATATCATATAATGGTACACCGCACGCAACTGCACGCAGGACCGGCTCTGCTGCTTAGCGGCACAGTGTAAACGCGTGCCGTTATTCAGTATAAATATAATAAAATGATACTTTTTTATGAAAAAAGATACTCCGTCCTCAAATTATTATGGAAAAAAAACATTCGTGAATTATATTTATATTTTACCGGTAAACGGCACGCGTTTACAATTGCAATTATACTGCATAACGGCATAAATCTACACTGTGCCGCTAAGCAACCTCACGGCCCTGCGTGCAGTTGCGTGCGGTGCAATGTAGATTTATGCCGTGTACCAGTATATAAATACAGATAACATACAGACTGTGTCGGCAGTATCCGGAAAAAGGGTGCGATTCATGGATGCCCAGGTAAACGAACAGCAAACCCAAACATTACACCTTCCGCACGAAGGCGAGAAGGTAGGCTCCGGCATTGTTCTGAGCCGCATAAACGCCGGCGGCACCGCTTGTGTTTACAAGACATGGGTTGAATCATTAGAGCTGCACAGAGCGGTAAAGGTCATGCTGCCGGACGCCGGACCGGGAACACGGGAGCGCTTTAGCACAGAGGCGCGCATTACATCCAAACTCACCCACCTCAATATCGTTCAGGTTCACAACTGCGGCGAGACCGCTTCGGGGCTTCCGTATATAGAGATGGAATTTGTTAACGGTTTTACATTAGAAGCCGTTCTCAAACAGCGCGGGGCCATGCCGCTGCCTGCCGCTCTCGCGGTGGCCGCCGGTGTTCTTGACGCACTGCACTATGCGCACAATATTACATATACACTCTACGGACAGCAGCACAGCGGCGCGATGCACCGCGACATCAAACCGGGCAACATCATATTTTCGGGCGGCACCCCCAAACTCATGGATTTTGGAATCGCGAGGCCGGTTGAAGTCTCCATGCACACTATGACCGGAACCATCCCCGGTACGGTTCCCTATATGGCGCCGGAGATGTGCGGCGGAGGCGCCTGTGATTTTCGTTCCGACGTTTACCAGATAGGTCTCCTGTTATACGAGTGCATAAGCGGCCGCCCGCCGTATCCGCAGCCGGATTTTATGTCGCTTATCGCAGCCATCTCCGCGGGAGAGCGCAAGCCGCTTGATACGCACCCCAAGGCTGCCGCCATAATAAATAAATGTACGGAACTCGACCCAAACAAACGCTATGAAAGCGCCTACGAGTGCTTGGAGGATGTGCGCGCGTTATACAACAATTTGAACCCGCACACCGCCCCGGAAGAGTGCATACTCGCGTTTTTTAAAGGGACGGAGGAGCCATCCAAAAAAGCTAAATCAAAGAGAGCGAAGCAGAAAAACGACGGTAAAAAGAGGTCGAAAGCGGCTGCTTTCACGCTGATATTTTTCTTGATTCTGTTTGGCCTTGGCGTCGGCTTATTCTTTAACAACCCCGATTTCCGCCGGTTGATTTTAAAAAAGTTAGACACACCGGCTGTGCCGGCGGCGGCTCCGGCGGTCAATTATGAATCGATGTATCACTGGTTATCGGTACCCGAACCTGAGCCGGCAGCAACGCCTGAATATGAGCACGAATTAGAATCCGGACCTGATTATTATAACTACACTGAGGCTGATTTGGAATCTGCGGCTGAATATGGGTCTGAATACGAACAACACTCCCGTTGAACAAAACTTCAACATTTTATTGCCGCCGATGTGATTTCATACAAGTATTTTCACCAATTTTAGTGTATATTTATAATATGAAACACCTATATGAATACTTCGACTACCAAAAGTACCTGCGGGATTTTTACGAAGAGAAGAAGCAGGGTAATCCTTATATGTCGTACCGCTATTTGGGCGGCCGCATGGAGCTTGACCCCGGTTTCTTGTTGAAAGTGCTGCAGGGTAAGCATCATTTAGCCAAGCACTCTATTGATCAGGTCTGCGCGTACCTCAAATTTTCCGACGCCGAGTCACGCTATTTCGAAACGCTTGTCTCCTACAACAAGGCCAAAAGCGCGTCCGATATAAAGATGTACTTTGAAAAACTTATGACCCTCAGAGAGCCGCACCTCAAGCCTTTGGAGGAGTTTCAGTACGCGTTTTATCAGAAATGGTACCACAGCGCCATACACGCGCTTCTATTCATATATGAATTTAAGGGCGGAAAATATAAAAAGCTCGCTTCGCTTTTATCCCCGGCGATTACCGCGACGCAAGCTAAGGAATCAATAGAGCTCTTAACAAAAATCGGCATGTTAAAATGCGATGACGACGGTGTTTACCGTCCTACCGAAGCGTTTGTGACAAGCGGCGAACGGTGGCGCTCCGCCGCTGTAAAGGATTTCCAGAAAGAGACAATAAAGCTCTCCGCTCAGTCGCTTGAACTGCACCCCAAAGATCTGCGGGACATCTCGACTGTAACCGTTGCGCTCTCACAAAAGGATCTGCCGGAGATCCGCGATCGCATAAGTAAACTCAGAAAATCTATCCTTACTCTTGACAATGAAAATGAACCGGATATAGTTTTTCAAATAAACGTACAGGTAATCCCACTAACGGTGCCTATCGGGGGTGAATAGTGAAGACTCTATCACTTCTCTTAACTCTTATTCTGCTGACACTTTTCTGTACCGGTCCTGTTGAGATTGCCGGAGGCAGAGGCGGGTCGGAGACGACTAATGGCGTCTATGCGGTGATTACGTATTCCGACGGCACACCGGCTGCCGGAAGCACTGTGCGTATGCGCAAGGCAGACTATGTTTCCCTGACAGCGGATTCGCGTTTCATGATAAATGACCTCATGACAACGGATTCGCAGGGATATTTCATGATAGACTCAATAGCCTTAGGCAGTTACTACATAGAAGTCAGCGACAATAGAGCAAACTCATCACAGGGCGGTGCGGTCCTGTTCAAGTTTACAATTGTAAATGACCGCGACACTTTGGATTTGGGCAAAGAAACTCTGCGTCCCTTTGCTTCACTTTTGGGAGAGATCGACAGCATGACGGCAGGCCGGAGGCTCTTTGTGCAGATAAGAGGACTTGAGCGTTTCACAGAGGTCGCGCAAGACGGAACATTCGCATTCGATGATCTGCCGGCGGGAACGCACTGCGTGCGGATCGTAGACGCCGGTTTCGCCCTTGTTAAAGAGATTGAAAACGTGAAAACATCTTCCGGCGACACGTTATCTGTAAAAGTTACGGTGAATTCTAAATTTTCGAGCCTGATTCAAATCAATACCGCTGCCGCCGGCCTCTCCTCTTTTAGTGTTATTGAGAACTTCCCGCTGCTCATACGGCTTGAGTCTCCGGCGTTTGACTTTTCTGCGGCTGACTCTGCCGGAAACGATATTCGTTTCAGCAAGCCTAATGGTCAAAATCTGCCTTACGAAATAGAAGAGTGGGATTCATTTTTGGGAGAAGCGGCCGTTTGGGTGCTTATGGACAGCATTCGGGGCGGTGTGAGCGATCAATTCATCGTTATGAGCTGGGGTGAGCCTGAAGCGCCGTATTTGTCAGACGGAGCGGCGGTATTCCATAGCGATTTTGGGTTTAGCGGTGTGTGGCATTTTAATGAAGACCCGTCCGCGGGAAGCGGCGCTGTAAGAAATCGTTCCGCAAACGACTTCCACGGAACCCCGTCCTCATCCATGACAAGCGCCAATTTAGTTTCCGGCGTAGTCGGCGGCGCTCTAATGTTTGACGGAGAAGAGGACAATATCAGAGCCGGTCTGCTTGACTTGAGCGGAAACTACACACTGAGCTGCTGGATAAAAATGGAGCATCAGGACGGTATCCACACCAACTGGAGATTCATCATAAAGGAGCCCGCTTATACTCTGTGGTACGATAATGATGACAGAAGATGGGGCGGTTTTAGGGCGGAACATTACGCCTACATCCCCGACGCGGACTCATCGCGCTGGGTGGGGATATATCAGGACAGCGAAAATTCCCACCCTAACCATACAGCGGAATTTGGTGTGTGGTCTCATATAGCGGCCACTTGGGACGGAGAGAAGATCCGCCTTTTCATAAACGGAGAGGCTGTGGATTCCACGGTAGCTTTGGATGATATCGGCCAGCCCCCTCTTCCCAGCGAAAGACAGCTCCTTTTCGGCGGCCGGACAGACGAGCGCTTCAAGGGGATCATGGACGAGGTGCGCATAGAGCACGTAGCCCGATCAACCGAATGGATAAGACTAAACTACGAAACCCAGCGCAAAGGCAGCACGATAGTCCGATACCAGCGCTGAAATCTAACGCGGCAAGCGGCATTCGGTATTACGCCCCAAAGGGGCCAAAATCAATACCCCCCGGGCAACGTCCGGGGCTCCGTCAAGCAGACCATTATCTTACCCCAACCATAACGCGCACAAGAATATGGCAATTGTGTATATTTATTATCTTAATGAAAGGAACTCAACCTGAAATATTTAAACTCCCGTTTAAATCTCTGCAGCGCTGCTTTTGTGCTATTGATCAGCACATTTGGCTTTTCCTCTCAGAATAGTGTGCGTACCGCCCAAGAGCTCATGGTCAGGCAACAATATAACGAGGCCGCAAAGCTTATCGGCGCGCATTTACAAAAAAATCCAAACGACATTCACGCGCTTTACACCCTTGCGACAATTGAACAGACGCGTATCCTTGACTATGAATCCTATACCATAGACGGCAAACGCTTTATAGTTCTCAGCGACAGCATACGCAAAGTTTTAGATAACAGATTGCGCTCGCTTAGCGGACAGGATTCTGTCGCGGCGCTTTTTTACAGCGCAAATCTTTTGGGCGGCATAGGTTTGATACAGGCTAAATGCGGCGAGTGGTTCACCGGTGCAAGAAACGCGATGGCTTCAGTAAACGCACTGAAACAGATTAAAAGGATTGATCCCGGTCATTTGGGAGCAGAACTTGGAATCGGCGCGTTTGATTACTATTTCGGCACCAGTTTCAAATGGATTCCGTTTGTTTCAGGAAACGTTGAGAGGGGAATTGAAGCTGTAGACCGCTCTCTTAACGCTCCGTTTCCCTTTGATTACGCCGCTAAAAGCACATACTGCTGGATACTTATAGACCGCAAGCAATATAAAAAAGCGGATTCCATAGCGCACAGCGTACTTTCTCGTAATCCGGACAATACTGTGTTTTTACGTATCAGAGCTTTAATAGCCCTGTGGTCCGGCTGCTACAAGAGCGCTTTGCCTTTTGGAGAGAAAGTTATAACGCTTGCGGAGAAACGCACACCTGTCAACTGGTCTGATCTTGTGATGGGCTACTATATAGTCATAAGATGCCATGAACACTTCGGACGAAAAAATGAGGCGCTCGCGGCAGCGCAAAAAGCGCTCGCCATACAAATTCCCGCGGAATATAGAAATATACCGCATGTAAAGGATAACTTGAAATATATCTCCGATATTAATTCCAAATATAACAGGGCGCAGAGCAGATGAATATTGAAATAATCGCAAAAATCGCCGCACAATTAAAGCAAAGTGCAGCCTGCCTAAATAAAAACTTTAGGTTTGTTATACCTGTTATCATCTGTGCGTTGATCTCCTTAGCTCACGCCGGCTTTGACCCCGCAATACGCCTTGATCCGCAAATCGACCGCTTTATACAGCGTATAGAAGCGCGCTACGGACTTCTGCCCGCCGGGTACCACCGCCAGCCAATGGGTACGGAATCATTTTTATCTTACCTTGATTCCGTTTCTCAAAAACCGTTAAGCGCTTCAGAGCGTCATGAGCTTTCAAACATCTCAAAGCGTCTCTCAATTGACAATGGCATCTACGGTTATTATGATGAAGAGCATGAGACCGGAGTTATTATAAATCTCGGCCTTACAGGCGAAAGCTGGGGCCGTGCCGGTAAAGACGACAAGCGCGGAGGCGGACGGGGAATTATAAGTCCGATGCTTAGAGGACACATCGGAAAAGTCTCTTTCTACAGCGGTCTTGATGTGTGGACTGAATATGTCTACGATTCTCTCTTTTATCAAAGTTCATGGCAGCCTTATGACGGCAATCCTTATACGCTCTATGGCCGGGGAACAGAGAGCGCCAACATGCGCGCAGCCGATTTTCCCAGAGCGGGTATAAGTTATACTGCAGGCAGAATTGATTTACAGGCAGGATTAGATTATCTGCGGATGGGCCCTGCCGTACACTACCCTGTCACCTTATCGGGCGAAGCGCCGCCAATTGCATATTTCCGCACCATTTTTGATCTCTCACATTTTGAGTATTCACATTTTGTCGGATTTCTTCGCTCCGAACGAGACAAGTCAAAGTATATCTACAGCAACCGGCTTTCAGGAAATTTCCTCGGCGGAAGTTTACAGTGGGGAATCAGTGAGGTGATGATTGCGGGTGAGCCCACAAATCAGCAAAATAACGATCCTTATAATCAACGACGTCCCGGAATGGAGAATGAAAAACACAGTTGGGAGTGGGTATTCTGTATTCCTTTTGTGCCGATGGTATTTGTGGAGCATTACGTAGGCGACAAGAGCAACGCTGCGCTGAGCTTTGACGCCTCCTTAAACTGGCCGCAAAATTTTAGATTTTACGGCGAATTTTTTATAGATGATATGCTCTCTCCGTGGAAAATTTTTAGTGATGACTGGGGAAACAAATGGGCAGTTACGGCAGGTGTGCAGTATTTTTCAACTCTTTACAGCAGAGATATAAGCGCGGGGATAGAGTACAGCCGTGTTGAGCCGTGGGTTTACACTCATTTTTACGGCGGAAGCCACCGTTACGATCATTTCGATATAAGCCTTGGGTCGCCACTGGGGCCAAACTCGCGGGCGGTTGTTATAAACGGCGATATGAATATCACAAAAAAATCAACCATCGGATTGAGCTTAAAGAGTCTCGCCAAAAACTCCCAAACGCGCGGCGGCAAAATAACCGATATATTTCAAGAGGAGCGGGTGGAATATCTTATACCCGTTGAAAACTACGATTCCGAAACAAAACGATTCTTAGGCCCCGGAACAGTTAACCACCTAAGACCCGGAGTTTACGGATACTACGATCCCTCAGGCCCATTCCGAATAAACGCATCCGCGGAAATTGATGTGGATTCTGACAGGGGTAATATCCATTTAAGACTTGAGGGCGGGTTTAGATTTTGATTTTTCCTGAAAAATCTTTATCTAAATTAATTATTTGACATTGACTGTCCTGAAATCTATACTTAGAATATGAGCAGCTATAAATTATAGCTGTAAAACCTTGTTATTCACCGCGCGCGCTGTTAAGCGCTAAGAAAGGGATCGCCGCAATGGGCGCTATATTCGATTCGAATAATCTCCCGGTACTTATCACTGGTATTGGTATTGGAGTTTTTGCAGTTTGCGTTATTTGGAAGATGGCGTCGGCCATCAGCGGCGGGAAACTTAAGAAGCAGAAAGAGAAGCGTGAGAAGCTCATGTCTGCCATAAGTGAGCTTATAGCGGACGCGGACACTATGTCGGCAAGTTTTAGATGCGGCGGAATGAAATGGGAGATGTTCAGCAAAGGTCTCGCTCTTAAGGTAAATGGAATTACCCGTGAACTCAGAACCAACATGCAGTTTTTTGACGTGTTTTTTGTGAAATACGTGGAGATGCAGACGCATCAGTATATCACCGTGCTTGAGAACCCTGAGCGCCGCGGTCAAAAGGCTGAGGAGAAAAGCTCGCCGTCGGATACCGGCTTGAGATTTACGCCGGTGCCGGATACCGCGGAAGCAGCGCCGCCGCCAGCTCCGGCTGCCGTCAAAAAAGCGGAAGCGCCCGTTAAGATTGAAGAGGTACAAAAAAGCGAACCGAAACCGGCGCCCGTTACTCCAACTCCCGTTGCAGCTCCAGTACCAGCAACGGCGGCAGCTCCGGCTGTTGTGATCCCTGTAGCTCCAGTAAAACCGGTGGAAAAAGCTATCGTAAAGCCTTTGGTTGATGATGAAGAGGAGTTTGAGCTTCCAGCCGCTGTGCAGAGTGCACCGGCGCCCGTTGCTCCTGCGGCTGCACCTGCTCCGGCGCAAACGCCTACTCCCGCGCCGGCGCCGGCTCCAAAACCTGCTGCGCCTGCCGCTCCTATCGCTGCGGCAGCGGTTCCGGTTGCAGCACCAGCAGCACCTGTAGCACCAGCCGCTCCAAAAGCTCCTGTGCCAATCGTTCCTGAGCCGGAACCTGAACAGGACACTTGGTCGGAGAAGAGCGATGAAGAATTTGAGGCTGGTTTTGCGCATTTTGAGGAGACCGGATATTTTCAAATTACAAGAGTCCCCGAGGAACAGAGCAGCGCCGCGCCGAAACAAGCGCCGCCTCTTTCCGCAATGCCGGTTCCGCCGCAAGTTTCTGCACCAACTCCGCCGCAGCCTGTCATAACACCGGCGGATGATGATGAGGAAGAAGAGTTTTTCGTTGGCAATGCGGTATCGGATATCCCTGATGATCAAGTGCTCACAGAGACTGTTTGCATTGATAGAATTCCAATAATGGGCGCACCGGCTGTTGCTCCGGCTGCTCCGGCGCCAGCGGCGCGTGTTGCTCCAGCCGCTCCTGCAGCTCCTCCGCAGGTTGCGCTGCCGGCTGTACCAGTCCCTCCGCCGACTGCTCCGGCTGCACCGGCGCCGGCCGCCGCGGCTGATGATGGGATTACAGGGGATGATGTTATGGATTCTATCGACAGCTTTTTTAATTTGAAGTAGGTGAGTGCGGAGGAATCCGCTGGCGCATAGATTCGTAAAGTAAGAGCGCTGCCGCTACGGAGGCGTTTAGGGAGTGTGCTCCCTTGCTCATTGGGATAGATACGTTTTGCGTGCATAGTTTTTGTAAATAGGGCGGGATCCCGCGGTGCTCTCCGCCGGTAACTAAAATCGTGGGGCGGGTGAAATCATTCTCCATAGGGGTTATACCGTTTTCCATTGCCGCGCCGATTACAGAAAATCCCTGTTCGATATATTCACCGATAAGACCCTCAAGATTTCGCGGTTTTACAATGCACAGGTTTTCAATCATCCCTGCGCTGCATCTTGACACCGTTGCGTTTAAAGGCACAGTGTTTTTACGTTCCAAAAGAAGCGCGTCCGCGCCGAGACATACGCACGATCTTATTATCGCGCCGAGATTCATCGGGTCTTCTATAGACGCGGCTATAACAAAGAGCGGGGACGGTTTCTCCGCGATGATTTTGTGAAGATCATCGGTGCTGTTGTATGGACGCACGCTGCAAAACGCGGCTACGCCCTCATGCTTTGCGTTCCCTGTGAGAGAGTTGAGCTTTATCTCAGGCACCATATTGTAAGAGAGGCGCTCTTTGCGGCAGGTGCGGATAAGCTCAAAAAGCGCGGCGCTTTTTTTGTCTTTGTCAAAATAGACATGCTCAATATCCTGCCGGCGCGTAGCAAGAAGCTCCTCTACAGGACGTATGCCGAAGATGGGAATGTCGCGAGTGTAATTGTCGTTCATAATGTTGATTTTTTTCGGGGCTAATGGTGTTGGGGTTTATTGATTGAATATAACTTTTGCTAATGAAATATAGTATAAAATTGCTGTACATAACCAACAACAACACAAAAAACAAATACTGACACAAGCACATTGCTTAACCCATTGAAAATAAAAGATTTTGTGATTTAGTGTTTTACAGATGCAATATGTTGATTTTTTCTAGTGATTTTTGATTCAACACCTAAAAACATCAAAAAAATGTGGGTAGTGTCACAAACGAGTTGACGCGATTATAATCTCTATTGATTTATATGGAGTTACAAAGACATATCAACTGATTTGGTCCACTATCCGAAAATCTTATATACTTATATTCAGACTGTACGAAAGAGGATCAAGCCCCGCAGTGTTTAAGATTTCCATACGCTTGAACGCAGTATAGTTTTCAATAATTCATTATTATCTATTCACCTGCCCTTGGCACTATTTATTTTATGATGTTTATTGCCCGCGAAGGTGGCGGAACTGGCAGACGCACTAGACTTAGGATCTAGCAGGGCGACCTATGGGGGTTCGATTCCCCCCCTTCGCATTTTTTAACGGCGGGTTAAAACCCACCGTTACACTTTTCGCTCCCCTAAAGGGGCGCGGGAAAAGAAAATGTAAAATATATAATACCATAAAGAGGAGGATACTGAAGTTGAAGACTACTGTTTCGGAACCACAGAGCTGGAAGCGTGTAATTGAGTTTGAAATTTCTGCCGAAGAGATTAATGCCGCTGTTGATAAGAAACTTAATGAATACAGACGCGAGGTAAAACTTCCGGGTTTCAGGCCGGGCAAGACTCCGGCCAATGTTATAAAACAGCGTTTTGGAGACGCGGCTAAAGCGGCAGTTGTTGATGATACTATAAAAAATTCCTATAAAACCGCTTGCGAAGAGCATAACATAGTTCCTGTCAGTCAAGCCTCGGTAACTGATGTAAAAGAAAATGAGGGAGAAGGCGAGCCGCTGCGTTTTACTATTGAGACAGAGGTTGATCCCGTTATCGAAATCAAAAACTATGACAAGCTCAAAATAAAACCTGCGGTGAAAAAGATAAAGGATTCCGACGTTGACGATACGGTGGAGAATCTGCGGGATCGGTTTGCGGAGTTCAGCGATGTAGACCGGGCGTCAAAAAAAGGCGACTATATCCGCATGGAGTACACAAAAGTCGTAATCGACGGAGTAGAGAAAACGGAGATACAGAACCCGGCTTACCCGGTCGAGATCGGCGGTGAGGGTTCATTTAAAGAATTTGACAAAGGTCTAACCGGAGTGAAAGCCGGCGAAGAAGCCGCGATAACGGTTAAGTTTCCCAAAGATTACGGCGATAAAGAGGCGGCGGGCAAAACCGGTGAGTTTGGCGTAAAAATACTCTCCGTACAGGAGAAAAAGCTTCCCGAAGTCAACGAAGAGTTCCTTAAAAAATTTGGCGACTTTGCATCTGTGGACGCGCTCAAAGAGAAAGTCCGTGAAAGTATGGAGAAAGAAGAGCTTGACAAAGCCAACGCGGACGCTTTCAAAGAGGTGATTGAAAAAATTATTGAGGATAACCCTTTTGAAGTGCCTCCGGCAAGGGTAGAGACATTTTACGATATGATGCACGAAGACTACGCGCGTTACCGCAAACCCGAAGAGCCTATGCCTACCCGCGAAGAGATCGCGGAGCGCTTTAAGGATCATGCCCTGTTTTCACTCAAGCGTATGCGCATTATTGACTACGTATCTGATAAAGAGAAGATAAAAGCCACTCAGGAAGAGGTTGACAAGCAGATAGAGGAGCTGGCGCAGAGATACGGTCAGCAGTTTGAAGATATGAAACAGCTTTTTCGCAAAAACGGAACAACAAACCGTATCCGCCACGAAATCAGAGAGAAGAAGACGCTGGAGTATTTGATTGGTGAGGGCAGGGAGTAGTAAAAAAGGAACAATATTTGCATGCCCTTGTACTAACACTTGAAAGGATATAATTAAATATGCCGCTTGTACCAATGGTTATTGAGCAGACAGGGCGCGGGGAGCGTTCTTATGACATTTATTCGAGGCTCCTCAAAGAGCGCATTATTTTTCTTGGTTCGGATATAGATGATACTACCGCCGATCTTGTTATGGCGCAGCTTATCTTTCTTGAGTATGAAGACTCAGAGAAAGATATTACTATTTATATCAACTCACCGGGCGGGATTGTGAGTTCAGGGCTTGCCATTTATGATACTATTCAGTACATAAAGCCCGATGTTTGTACGATCTGTATTGGTCAGGCCGCAAGCATGGGCGCGGTTCTTCTCGCTGCCGGTACAAAGGGCAAGCGCTATGCGCTGCCTCACTCCCGAATCATGCTGCATCAGCCGCTTGGGGGAGCCGGAGGTCAGGCGTCTGACATTGCGATACACGCAAAAGAGATTATACGGGTCAAGCAGACTCTAAATCAGATACTCCATAAACATTCGGGCAAGAGCCTTGATGTTATCGCTAAGGATACGGATCGTAATTTTTACATGTCCGCTCAGGAGGCCAAAGAGTACGGCCTGGTGGACGAAATTTTTACAACAAGGGAATAATAGAAGTTGGATCATACATCAAGACCCCGTTATCCGGGGATAAAGTGTTCGTTTTGCGGCAAAGGACCTAATGACGTTAACAAACTTATCACGGGCCCCTCTGTGCATATCTGCAACGAGTGTGTGGAGATGTGCAATGATCTTCTGCGCGAAAAAAAAGAGGAGCCGGATAACAAAGAAAAAGAGACTGAAGCGGCTGTTACGCTTGATACCCTGCCTACTCCTTTAGAGATGAAGGAGTTTATTGATCAATACGTTATAGGTCAGGATGAGGTAAAAAGAGGCGTTTGCGTAGCGGCGTATAACCACTTCAAGCGCATTTTGTCAAGAGAACAAAACGGCGACGATGTTGAAATTGACAAATCAAATATGCTGATGATTGGGCCTACAGGTACCGGTAAAACTCTAATTGCTCAAACATTGGCAAGACTAATGAAAGTACCTTTCTCGATTGTTGACGCAACCATTTTTACAGAAGCCGGTTACGTTGGTGAAGATGTTGAGAATATGCTTGTAAGACTTTTGCAGGCTTCAAACTACGATGTGGAGAAGGCGCAAAAAGGCATTATCTATATAGATGAATTTGACAAAATAAGCAGAAAGTCCGCTAATCCCTCCATAACCCGCGACGTATCGGGCGAAGGTGTGCAGCAGGCGATGCTTAAGATACTTGAGGGTACCGTCGCAAGCATCCCTCCAAAGGGCGGGCGCAAGCATCCTGAGCAGAATCTCATTCAGATCAATACGAGAGATATTCTGTTTATCTGCGGCGGCGCTTTTGAGGGGCTCGACAAAATTATTGAGGCGAGAATCGGCGAGAGCCGCATGGGGTTAAATGCGGAAGTACGGCGCAAAAACCAGTTTAAAATCGGTGAGGTTTTGCGTAAAGTAGAACCCGACGATCTCATAAGCTACGGGCTTATCCCCGAAATTGTGGGGCGTTTGCCTGCGGTACTCGGGCTTGATCAGCTTGATGAAGAGTCGCTCTTGCAGATATTGACAGAGCCGAAAAACGCTCTTACAAAGCAGTATAAAAAGCTCTTTGCAATGGAAAACGTCACGCTCACTTTTACCCGCGACGCTGTAAAAGAGGTGGCAAAAACCGCTTATCAAAAAAAGACCGGCGCAAGAGGTTTAAGAAATGTGCTTGAGTCTGCCCTTGTACCTATTATGTTTGATTTGCCGTCGCGGGATGATATCAGCGAGGTCATGGTAAATAAAGAGACCATACTGCGTAAATCTGACGCGGTCTATGTGCTTAAGAAGCAGGGAGCTGAGAAGAAGACGGCTTGATTTTTTTGATGATTATCAATAAATGATAAACGGCAGCGGGTTTACCGCATATATCGGGAAGTTGACTGTTCAACCTGAAAAGCAAAGTCAAGGCATCGGAACAAAGCTAATCAAGGCGGTCTGTTGATTTTCCCAACCCACACATGGATGGAAGTTGGCTGGAAAGTTGATGAGTGATAGTAAAGTAACTTTGGAAACATTCTTCAATGAAGCCCTATTGGGCCTGCAAAATTTCATATAATCACATTAACGCAATTATCATTCAGATATTTTTTAAGTTCACCAATGCCAATCGTCTTAAAATGAAAGACCGATGCCGCAAGCAGTATTGATGCTCCCGCTTCCACAGCTTCTTTAAAATGCTCAAGCGTTCCCGCGCCGCCGGAGGCGATTACATCCGCGGATGTTGCGTTTCGCGCTGCGCGTATAAGGGGGAGCGCATAGCCGCATTTGGCTCCGTCAGCAGTTTTACTTGTGGGTAGTATCGCGCCAACTCCAAACCCGTCTATCCTTTTAAACCATTCTGATACATCACACCCTGTAGCGGTTGTACCGCCGTCAATATACACTTCATAGCCGCTCTTCATAGTATTATTGACAGCCGCGTCAACGGCTACTATTACTTTTTCTGATCCAAAAGTTTTCACCATATCCGCGATAACTTCAGGCTTGCGGAACGCGGCGCTGCTTACAGAAATTTTATTTGCCCCAGCGTTAAGCACAGCTTCCGCGGAAGCGATATCGTTAATCCCGCCGCCAACCGAAAAAGGTATCGTCACCACAGACGCGACATCTTTTACAACTTCAAGCATTGTTGCGCGTTTTTCCACCGTTGCCGTTATGTCAAGAAGCGCGATCTCGTCCGCCCCCGCGGCGCAGTAAGCGGCGGCGCACTCTGCCGGATCTCCCGCGTCGCGGATGTTTACAAACTGTACGCCTTTAACAACACGCCCGTTTTGCATGTCAAGGCAGGGCATTATCTTGATTTTTTTATCCGGTGAGTTATTCATCTGTTTTTTGTCTCCAAATAATAAGGTGACGCATTTTAAATAAAATACAGTCAAAAAAATATATTATGCCTTGATCAACATTTATATTTTTGCCTGACATTAAAGTGTAAAATGTTTTTATATGCAAAATCAAGGGAGAAAAGTTATTTTAATAACTAATTTATGATAACATTCGAAAACATCTCCAAACAATACGGCGAAAAAGTTCTCTTTGACGATGTATCTTTCAGCATCAACGAGAAGCACCGCACCGCGCTTATCGGCCCCAATGGCAGCGGTAAAACTACTTTGCTGAAAATACTGCAGGATATTGAACAGCCGGATAAGGGGTCGATACAGTTTCCGAATGATTTGACTTTGGGATGGCTCCCTCAGGAGGTTGAGATTCTTGTTGATCAGACTCCGCTTGACGTTGTGCTTGAACCATTTAAACATCTTTTACAATATGAACAAACATTAAGCGACGTCGCTGAAGATATCAGCAGCGGAGATGATAACGCGTTTTTGAAACTTGACGAGCTTGAAAAGGAGATGGAACGCCATGACGGTTTCTCTCTGAAAGCAAGGGCTGAGATGATTTTGAGCGGACTTGGGGTTCCGCGGGATTACTGGAACAAAAAGCTAAGTTCTCTTTCAGGCGGATATCGCATGAGGGCTGTCTTGGGACGGCTTCTTTTGCAAAATCCTGACTTCATGCTGCTTGACGAACCGACAAACCATCTTGATATGGACTCTTTAATTTGGCTTGAAAAATTTCTTTTGAGATATAAGGGCGGAATGTTAATTGTAAGCCATGACCGCGACTTTCTCAATCGCATGAGTACTCACACCGCAGATATCAGAAGTCACTCCGTGCGTCTTTACAGCGGCAATTATGATCAATACATAAAATCTAAAACCGAACAGGAAATCGCGGAGCAAAATCGGGCGAAAAATTTGGAACTTAAAATCGCGCAGACGGAGCGATTTGTTGAACGGTTCAAAGCAAAGGCGAGTAAAGCCACTCAGGCGCAGTCACGTGTAAAACAGCTTGAAATCCTTAAAGCTGAAATGCCTGTTATGGAAGCGCATCAAAAAACCATTCACTTTACTTTTACTTGCAGCGGGGAACCGGGCGCTGTTCCTCTGCGTCTAAAGAATTGCAGTGCCGGTTATGGTGAAAACACGGTTCTTCATAATTTGAATCTTGAAATTCGCCGAGGCGAAAAGGTCGCGATCATAGGCCCTAATGGAGCGGGTAAGTCTACACTGCTAAAAGTATTTGCGTCAACAATAGAGCCGACAAACGGGAATATGATCCTTGGCCATAACGCAGTGCTGCGCTACTTTGGTCAACACCAGTTAGAACAGCTTAACGGCGAAACTACACTTTACGATACTGTTGCGGCTGTCAGCGCAAATCGTGAAAAAAATTACATCCGCAACGCTCTTGGCGCGTTTTTATTCAGTGGTGATAGTGTTGACAAACAGGTAAAGGTACTTTCCGGCGGAGAAAAATCAAGACTCGTTTTAGCCTCGATCATGGCAAGTCCAGGAAATGTTCTTCTTTTGGACGAACCTACAAATCACCTTGACATTTCATCTATTGAAACATTATCAGAGTCAATGGCCGCATATACGGGGACAATACTATTTGTCTCTCACGACGAGTATTTTATCTCGCGTCTTGCCACCCGTATTATAGAAGTAAGGCCGGGAATTGTTCGGGATTTTCCCGGTTCTCTTGCTGATTACCGGTATTATTTGGAGACTCTGTTTGGCCAATCGGAAAAAGATAATCGTCAAAAAAGTAAAGGCGCTGTTGATAATAATATTCGCGGAAATGATGAAAAAGAGAACCGGGTAAAGGACAGAGAGCAACGTAAAAAACTTGAGCGTGAAACTCTAAAGCTTGAGCAGGAGATAGTAAAACAGGAGGAAAAAATTGCGGAACAGGAATCAATCCTTAACGATCCCGCAAACGCGCTCAACCATGAACTGCTTCAATCCGCCTCAACTCTGCTTGAGCAGTTAAAAGCAGAACATGATGAGCTTATGGAGAGATGGCTTACGATTACTCAAGATCAATAATTGGGTTTCAATCAACTCTCGCGCTTACGAGTACGCATTACTGTCTGCTGTGAAAAACCACATGCGACGGAACGCTTCTTGCGCGGCGCGGGGTCAGCGCGGTGCAATGAGATATACTGGTGAACGGCATATTGTTTTCGATAAATTTAAATTGTATATTTCATTAGTTATTATATTGATGATAGATACTTCTGTCAATTTACGGCTTAAACACAATGACGATCTCTCCCAAACATGAAAAGTATGATGCGGTAATTATCGGCGCGGGCCCTGCGGGCCTCAATGCCGGCATGCACGTAACCTCATCCGCCAATACCAGGCTCTCTATTCTTCTGCTTGATAAAATTACTCCGTGGGAGCGCCCGATTCCCTGCGCGGAAGGACTGGGGCGGCTTGGACTTGAGGAGGCATTGGACGAAGTTGATCCATCATGGATACGTCTTACAATAAGCCGCGCGGTTTTTCACTCTCCCGACGGGTCAAAAATCAGCTATACAGACAGTAATAAGGGATATATAATTGACCGGGCCAAAATGCAGCGTGATCTATCAGAAAAATTGCGGGATAGGGGGGTGGAGATTCTCCTTGGGATAAAGGTGAACAGTGTCTCCCGTGTTGATTCAAACGGCATGCGTAAAGTAACTCTTAATAACGAAAAAACAGTTGAGGCCCGAGTTGTTATCGACGCGTCGGGCCCCGTATCGCTTCTTGGAAAAGGTGAGAAAATATGCTGGAAGCCTTATGATCTTGAACCTGCGTATTTTGTAGTAGCCGATAATGTACACGCGGAGGAGGATGCTGTAAATATTTATGCGGGACAAAGCGTAGCCCCGGGAGGTTACGCTTGGGTATTTCCGCGCGGTAACGGAGCCGCTAACATTGGGGTTGTGGTCGGCAGAAAATTTGTAAAAGGCGTTAATCTAAAAAAATATCTCGATACGTTTTTGGAAAAACATTTTCCTGATGCTCATATTACAAGCCGCTTTGCCGGCTCTATTCCCTGCGGGTACCGCCGCGAAACTATCGCTTTGAGGGGTCTCATAAAATGCGGCGACGCGGCAAACGCCACTAACCCGATATCAAGAGCGGGAATTGTAGAAGCGCTTATGTCCGGAGGACTCGCAGGAGACGCGGCCTTGAATATGCTTGAAGCGTCAACAGGAAAACAGTTTGATAAAATTTGCAAAGATTATGAAAAAGCGTGGTACGCAAAACGCGGGAGCCGTCACTTAAAGCTTGCTAATGTAAAGGGGTCTCTCGCCAGGGTTCCAGATGCTGATTATGACCGCGCGGCTAATTCTTTACAATCGGTTGATCCTAAAAAAGTTTCGATGGCTAAAATTTTCGGCATGAGTTTGGGACGTTTCCCGCGCCTTGTTTGGGCATTGCGGCATTTGATGTAACATCTTTATTTTGGAATATATATGACGATTTCACAAGAATCTTCCCGCAGAAGAACATTCGCAATTGTATCTCATCCAGACGCAGGCAAAACCACCATAACCGAAAAGCTCCTGCTTTACGGCGGAGCGGTGCATGAAGCTGGTTCCGTTACATCAAGAAAAAAAGAACGCGCCACTGTTTCGGATTGGATGGAGCTTGAGCGTAAACGCGGGATATCTGTAAGTTCTACGGTACTTAATTTTGATTACAATGGATATAGAGTCAATTTGCTTGATACTCCGGGTCATAAAGATTTTAGTGAGGATACTTACCGGGTTCTTACAGCTGTTGATTCTGTGATAATGGTGATTGACGCGGGTAAAGGTATCGAAAATCAGACACGCAAACTTTTCGAGGTTTGCAGAAAACGAAATACCCCTGTATTCACCTTTATAAATAAACTTGACCGTCCGGCTCTTGACACACTGGCACTGCTTGACGAAATAGAACAGGTGCTTAAGATCAACGCTTATCCTATGAATCTGCCTCTCGGTTCAGGGGTAGATTTTAAAGGTGTGCTTGACCGCAGAACAAATCAGGCGTACTTTTACGAGCGTACTCCGGGCGGAGTTTACCGCGCGGCAGTTGCTACTCACGGCATATCTGATCCTGTAGTAAAAGAGGGGCTGAGTCCAACAGTATATAATACTTTATGTGAAGAGATGGAAATGGTTGAACACGCGGGTGCGGCTTTTAGCCATGAAGATGTACTTGCGGGAAAAACTACGCCTGTCTTTTTCGGCAGCGCGGCGAATAATTTCGGTGTGCAGCTTTTGCTTGATGGATTTTTGGAGTTTTCGCCTCCGCCGCTTCCCAGACTTGCCGGAGAAAAATCTGTCAAACCTGATGATAAAAATTTTAGCGGTTTTGTCTTTAAGATTCAGGCCAACATGGATCCCAAGCATCGCGACCGCATGGCGTTTGTAAGAATCGTATCCGGTAAGTTTACGCGCAATATGCCTGTTACCCATATCCGCACTGGAAAAACGCTACGACTTGCTAATTCAAACAACGTATTTGGCAGAGAGCGCACATCAGTTGACGAAGCGTATGCTGGCGATGTGATAGGTGTAGTAGGAACAGATCTGCTTTGCATAGGGGATACACTGAGTGAAGAGCCAAAATTAGCATTTAATGAAATACCGCGTTTCCCGCCGGAGTGTTTTGCATATCTGCACAATCCATATCCCTCAAATTACAAACGATTTCGCGAGGGGCTTATGCAGCTTGTTCAAGAAGGACTAATTCATTTATTTGAGATCCCCTCCGGCCACCAAAAACTCCCGCTTCTCGCAGCTGTTGGCCCGCTCCAGTTTGACCTTGTTCAATACAGATTAGAAAGTGAATATGGAGCGGTATCGCGCGTGGAACAAACATCATGGACAATGGCAAGGTGGATTAAATCTACTGCCCCGATTGACGAAACCAAACTGCATATACCAATGGGCGCTCAGCTCGCTTTAGACAGAGAGGAACGTCAGGTTCTACTTTTTCCCAGCGATTGGCATCTTCAGTTTTTTAGTGAACACAATAAAGATGTTGAATTAAGTGTGTCTGGTGAATTTTGAAATGATACCGCAAGAAGTCCAAACCATAGAAAAACTCCTTGACAGCAATCATGAAATCGTATTCAGCGACGCGGGGCATACAAGCCGTGCGTATGTTATTGATGACGGCAGGATTGTATTCAAATTCCCCAGAAGCCCTGAAGTATCGTATGACACAGAGATAAAAGTTTTAAACGCAATCAATACTTTGACAACAGACATCGGATTACAACGCGTGGGCTGGACGACACAGAACAGCAGTTATCTTGGTCTTTACGGTGTAATCGGCACGGCGATCAAAAATATTGAATTATCATCAGCACAAAAACTTAATATCGGTAATTGTATAGGCTGTTTTCTTAGGGAATTACATAATTTAGAAGTATCCGGCGTACCAGTTGTTCCCTTAGTTGACGAAATAAAGACATGGCATGAGAGATATCTCCCTCACAAAGATTTTATTGATGCGAATATGACGGCGATTGAGAGTGCGCGCCTTCATGAGCTTATGATGGAGGAGGCGCCGTCTATCCTTATAAAGCTTGGCGACGACCGGGTGTTTGCGCACGGTGACCTTACCGGCAACAATATCTTTCTTGACAAAAGCGGCAAGGTGGGATTGATAGATTTTTCAGAATCAGGTTATTATGATCGTGCAATAGATTTTATGGATATCGGTGATAGAGAAATTTCTGAAGCAATGCTTGAGGCTTACGGCGCTGACGATAAGCTTGTTCAAAAAATATCTATACGTCAAAGGATACGGCCTGCGGCGATTCTTATATATTACAGGCAGAAAGACGACTACGCCGGATCGATGAGGACGGTGGAAAAGATACGGGCCTCTTTAAAAAATATCTGACCGTGTTTATCGCGGCGAAGCCAATCTTGATTTACAGGATTTAAGGATTTGCAGGATTAACCGGATCCTGCCGCCGCGCTTCGGTTCTCACAATCTTCGCGCCAAGCGCGTTTAATCGAGTATCAATCTGCTGATACCCTCGGTCAATCTGTTTTATATTGTTTATAACGCTTTTACCCTCTGCGGCCAAAGCTGCTATAAGAAGCGCCATTCCCGCTCTTATGTCGGGACTTGAGAATGTTGCGCCGTAAAGCTGAGATTTACCTACAATCACCGCACGGTGAGGATCACAGAGAATAATGGAAGCGCCCATACCTATGAGTTTGTCAACAAAAAACAGACGAGATTCAAACATCTTTTCATGTATGAGGCAAGTTCCTTCAGACTGAGTTGCGCAGACAAGAAAAATTGACATAAGGTCTGTGGGGAAACCCGGCCACGGGCTGTCTTCGATTCTTGGAATCGCGCCGCCCAGATCCTTACGAATCTTCATGGGCTGATTGGCCGCAACGTGAATTGTGCGCGCTTCAGCGTTTACTTTCGCTACAACACCTATTCTTTCAAACTGATAACAGATCATTCTCATCGCGGCAGGATCAATTTTGTCGATAAGTAAATCTGAGCCTGTAGCGGCGGCAAGTCCTATAAATGAGCCGGCTTCAATAAAATCACTTCCTATCTCATGTGTCACAGCGCTGAAACTTTCGCGTCCGTGAACTTTCAAAAGATTTGATCCCACCCCCTCTATCTCTACACCCATAGCCTGCAAAAACCGGCATAGCCCCTGAACATGCGGCTCAGAGGCGGCATTGGCGATAACAGTCACACCCTTTGCTCCGGCTGCTGCGATGAGCGCGTTTTCGGTTGCTGTCACAGAAGCTTCGTCAAGATAGATATCTGCGCCTTTAAGCCCGCCTTTGGGGGTGCGAAGTGTGTAAGTAGTCTCCCATGTCACATCGGAGCGCACCTTGCGTTCAACGTCAAGTTTGGCTCCAAGAGCTTTAAATACTAAAAAATGAGTGTCGAGTCTGCGGCGGCCAATGTGATCGCCTCCGGGCTGAGTGATAACCGCTTTGCCGGTTCTTACAAGAAGAGAAGAGGCAAAAAGTACAGAAGCGCGTATAGCGTTTGAAAGCTCGCCGCAAAGCTGTGAAGAGCTAAGCGTGGCAGCTTCTATCCCGCACTCATTTTGGTTTACCTGCGCTATGCGTACGCCAAGCTGTGACGCTATTTCAAGCATGCTGCGCACATCGCCGATGTCCGGTACATTTGTCAATCTAACCGGTTTATCTGTAAGCAGCGCCGCGGCAATTACGGGCAGTGCCTCATTTTTGTTTCCTGTTACGCTGATTGTGCCGGAGAGCTTTACGCCCCCTTCGACTATGAAAGCACCCATGATGCTGAGATCTCCTTGAAAAAGACTATGTTTTTCCGCGTCCCGCAGGGACGCTCGCGCTGTTGGGGTTTGATCAATAATGTAAAATAACAAAATCGGATTCACAAGTACAATGTTTTGTTTTTAGTTTATTGTTTTTTTTAGAATAAACGCGTTGCCCGATTGTGAAAATGAGTTGATAAGAGACATTTTTGAGTATCGGTATGACAATGCTCATAAAGATATCCAAATCTTTTGTATCCCGTAAAAATCGACAACGTTAATAATAACATTTTATCGTATCGGCAATCAGCAAAACATGGGTTGCATTTATTACTTGTTGATTCTTGCGGGTTATTGCAATTAATGAAACCCCGTCACCACTGTAATCAATTTAGTGATGGAAGGATGGTCAGCGCTAAATTTTGCTTTTTGACGTAACTGCTTCGCGCTGCAGTAAGATTTGAAACGCGCTGATTGAGCAGGGATTTTTCTATAAGATCAATACCCGGTGATCGAATTACATTTCCAAGCCGCGTTTTGTGAGAGGTGCAAGCAACATGAAAGGCATCTTTGGGAAAGCCATCTACACGGTAATTTTTATGACGCAGATAGGTTTTTTCGGCTCTTTGATAAGCGCTGTGGTCTTCTACAATTTCAAGACAAAGGAAAGCATCGTCAAAACTTTGAATCGCCTGAGTCAGGCTGCGAAAAGTGCTTGTATCGCTTTGGGGGCAAAAATGAAGCTCTTGAGACAGGAAGGTGTATTCGGCGAGAATAATGGTTTGAGGATCGGCACTGGTTTGCGCTTGTTTAAAACTGCTCAAAGCGTCAGCAATACCTTCTTCATAAGCAATGCGTCCTGCACGTTCTTCTCCGATGACAGCAAAACCTTTGCGTCCAGAATCAATACTTGCCGCTGCATTACTAATATTATTTAATAAGCCATTCAGATCCAAATTCCGCCTCAACTTCTGATAGATTCCAACCCATACTTAATAGGAAATCTAAGCCAACTTTTTCTTTCATTACTTTTGCTAAATAAGGGGGCATTGGAACTGTTCTGAGAAGACGCTGATACCCTTCATAATCCCCGGCGTGTTTTAAATCATGAGCTCTAAGCGTAATATCTAATTTCTCACTTATTGACATCGTTTCTTTCGACATAAATTCCTCCCTGTCTGAGATATCTTAATTCCTATTTGCGCAGCCTTCAAAAACTAATATACAAAATTTCACGGGATGATGCTATTTAAAAACGTAGGTTACTCATAGCGTAACTGACAACTACGACATAGAACCACACTTATTAGAATACCCCGACAATGATGACCCGGCATATTTTGCCAATCGCGTCATGTGGAACAGCAAGGTGCTTCGTCTCCGACCTTAATTACTGTTTCGCGGCTAAAAACGTGGTGTTATCTTTGCTGGTTTTTCGGCTTTGGATATAATTATATTAGATATGAGACGATTTTGGGGTTGCTTAAGTGAAAAGGTTGTCTATGTCAGAAAAAATATTAGACAGGGAAGCCGAGGAAAGGATCGATTTTATGTCGTTCATAATACCTGAATTCGGCGAAGCGTACAAGATTGATAAGCGCAGGGCGTACCTGTATTTGAAGAAGTACGGCGGGGTAGATTATATCTACAGACATTGGTGGGCTTTGCATACAGACAATCCGCGTCATGCGCTCAGAGATATATTTGACGTATGCAAAAAAAATGGCGGTGATCTATGATTGTTTATCATGGGAGCTATACTGAGATAATAGAAATTGATCTTTCCCAAACAACACCTAACAAAGATTTCGGCAGAGGCTTTTACGTTACAAATATCATCCCAATTATCAACCAATGCTCATAATGAAATTGATAACTGAACAAAACCAAGAATTGCTGCTGTATACAAAAACCATGATGTCGACAGTACATTCTCTTTACCAAACGTCATTTGAAACCCCGCGTCCCTGATTTTACAGTTTTAATAGCATTACTGCGTGAAGTTTTGTATATTTATTTGGGGTTGGGGCTTATCAGCCCTCACTTATCCCGTGTACCAGTATAGAATACGGCGTGTAATCACAAAATTTCAGTTTGGGGGTTATTATGGCTAAAGTTGAAACGATGTCGATAAGTGAGAAGTTGGATATTTTAAATAGGTCTTATGTGTTAGAAGATGCGGGAGACATTGAGGGAGCTACGCGCCTTGTGAGATCAGTTCCCATGCCGCCTTATTTGGCAATGACAGCCAAGAAAACAATGGGTGCAGATTTTCTTATTCAAGGCGGCTGGAATCTATCGGAAGCGGAGGCGGAATTTGGAGCAGATTGGCTTAGTAAATAAGATTTATGACGCTGCAATAAAAATTGATTCCGGCCGTAAGGGTTTCGCCACCAGAGGAAAAGAGCAAGAGGGGCGCATTTCTTACGAAAAAGGTATCGCCAATGCTATGACGGCTTTTAAGCAAGCGCAAAAGAGCGCCGATCCTCAAGCCATTATCCTTGCGGAATACACGTTTTTGTCACAGGAACTTCATCTTTGCGATGTGAGAGACAAGAATTCTTTGACAAGTCTTACATCTGCCATTGAAAGTTTTGATGAAGCATTTCTTTGTCTTGAACTTGTAGAAAAACGCGTCCATTATCAGTTAGTCGAAAAATCTTATCCGCGCCGCAGTCAATATCGTGTAAAAGGGTTTCCAAAAGATGCTTTCCACAACGCTTGCGCTTCTCACAGAACACGGCTTCAAAATATGCTCTCTGCCACAGGCTTAGACCTGATAGAAAAATCTCTGTTAGAACAGCGCCGCTCCAATCTTACCACTGCTCAAAATAGCTATATCAAAAAACAGGAAATTGCTCTAACTGCGGCAAAACGCAAAATTAAATAGAAGACAAAATTGTATCGCAGAGTCAGTTATAAGTTCGAGCTTGTAGAGTTTTATGACTTTTTCGTAGAAAACCATTTGGTCTCCTTATTGTTAAAAAAACAATGACACTAATATTGTCAAAAAAGTGGTATATGTTTTTTAAGTTCGAACATGACCAGCCCCTACCCAGATATTAGATAATTAACGCAATTTTTGAAACCCCGTCCCGGATTTAATCTCCAATGGTGAGGTCTCTATTGAATTATTTTTAAGGTTAAGTCTCATGTGATAACTTCCTTCCAATTTAAATCAAACCGGCTTTGAAAAAATATACAAACAAAAAAAGTACATTAAAGGCAGAGTTATAGCACTAAAAAGCGTTGTCACAAAAATCGTTTGAGCCGCGTATTCAGGGTCAGAATTATATCTGTCCGCTAATACAGATAAATTCGTTTGCGACGGCATTGCCATTTGTAATGCAATTACAGATAACATAATAATGTTTATATCTTGAATTGAAGGGAAAAACAGTCCTGCTCCAAACATAAACAATGATGGTATTAAAATCATTTTTATTAAACATACAGACCAAATAGAAACATTTTTTATCGCTTTAATCAATTCTGTTCTCGCAAGAATTGACCCGATAAATAACATTGACAACGGAGTAGTAGCCGCGCCCAAACGTTCTAAAGGAGCATTTACAATACTGGGAAAGCGTAAGCCAAGCAGCAGCATAGATATCCCAATTATAAACGATACGGTGTTGGGATTAAACAAATATTTAATATCCCATTTCTTTGCGTTTACCTGCGATTTGCTGTTGAGCAAATAAGCGCCGAACGTCCAAACTATTAACTCATTTGCCATTGAAAAAATTATTGCATAAAGCAATCCGATTTCTCCAAATAAATAAAGAATAACAGGGTATCCAAGAAAAATAACGTTTCCAAAAGAACCTAAAAATGAGTGTATTAACTGCCTTTCTAATGGAACACGCAACAGTTTACCAAGGGGATAATTTATTATCAATAGCAACGATATTGCTGTTACCCCTGACGCTAACACGATTAGTATGTTAAAAATGGGAATATCACTAAGATTTTGATTGGATAAAGAAACTACTACCAATACAGGTAAAGTGATACGGGTAATAATTTGCGATAAGCTCTCCCTTATTTTTGGCACATACTGCGTCCTTTCGCCAATGTATCCAGTTAATACGAGAAAGGCGAGAAAGGAGATGGGGTTGACTACCGCGAACCATTCATTCATTTGTGGGTATTATCCTTTTCGTTTTTTTTACAAAATGCATATTGAAATATATTTGTAAATAATTGCCTGCCTCATATACTAATCCGCCGGCAAAATCTTGCAAACATTGTAAGTATATTTCCCTACATGCTGCATGACTTATCTGGCTAATTAGTATTAAAATGATCTTGGAAATGGTTTAAAAACTAAACCATTTCTGGAACAGAAGCATCATTGTCAGCATCGCAATGTTTCTCAAAATATTCTTCGATTTCTTGACGTATTTCAGGAATTTCAGGGCCTGAAATATACTTAAAATCATATTTTTTAATATTTTGATCAAATTTAAGATCGTGTAAAGAAGAATATATGGTTATAAATTTCTTTGCTACTTCGTCATTAACTATGTGGAGTGTGGAACCTATAACCATATCTTCACCATGACCATGAAAATGAATAAAAACTTCGGATTCGTCTATTATTACAAGTTCAAAGTTATTGGTACGGGAAGTTAGGTAAAGAGTAAATCGTCTGCCAACAAAAGTTTTTAAATATTGTTCAATGTCATTCCTTTTAGTTTTAGCATTGGCAGTCATAATTCTATAAAAATGAGTAACCGGGTCATAGCCATTTTCCCCTTTAATCCGATTTTGAATCATTTTTGCAAATTCCGGCTGGCGTGACCCAACCGCAAATGGAGAAAACCTCGTAGTCCGTATCACTTTTTTGGCTCTAGCAAGAGCAGCAGTCAACGCACTAAAGGCTTGATTTTCACCGTTTATGAACAAGTATGTTCCAGCGCCTTTAGAGGTAGATTGAAATAGTGTTTCAATTTTATTAGAGCTTAATGAATATTTGTTCGATAATGTCTTAAATTGATTCAATAAATCTTCAACATTATCAGATGTTTTGCGTTCCGCATTAATTACATCATTAAGAGTTTCCATTAAGCGCAGGTCAAAACCACCTTCAGATGTTACCAAACTATTCTCTCGATCTCCAAAAAGTTTTTTATCATATTCATCAATTTTGCCTTCAAGTGCTGTAAGTAAATGTCCTTTGAGTCTATCATCTAATTTCAACACCGACTCTATGTCTGACATATCGTAAAAAACAGTTCGCGAATCTTTTAAATCAAAAGGTAAAATGGTTTCTTTTTTGGCGATCAACACGTATGGTTTTAATAGAGCTTGTCTAATACCAAATTCATATAAAACATTAGGATTAAGGTCTGTTAAATCTACAATACAGATATCCGAAGTTTTTAATTGTTGACAAATGTGCGTTGTAATTCGTCCTGATTCTTCTATTTTGTCTGCCCGAACAATATCATATTCAGAGAATTCTTTAATATTTTTGATTACACGCTCAATAACTTTAAAAACGATGTCTGAATTTCTACGTGTTTCGGTCCCTTCGTCACCTATAGGGCAAACAAAAAAAATGGTCTTTTTTTCTTTTTCCATAATTGCTTTCGCCGAGCAGGCAGACCCGACATTCCTTTCGTTGAAAGTTTTATTGTGAATGGATTGCCTGGTTCCATTCACAGAATGTTTATTGAGTTTTACGGTTGCTTAATTTTCGATGCAACGCAGAGAAATTGAAAGATTCTTAAGGTCCCTGAGCGAGTTCATGCTCCCGCTGACGGAGTGCATAGTCCTGCCTAAAGCGTAAGTCGCCGGCGATGACTCCACGGAACTCCACCACAGGCCCATAGAGCCACCACTGACGAATGTTGTGCCATTATGAAAACGGTAGCCGCCCGGCAGAGCCGAAAATCCAAATTCATCCGTACCGTTGACATTACCAAAACCTTCCCAACCCGTTCGAGATTTTAGCCTTGTACCGACTGCAAAAAAATCAGGAACAAGAACAGCACTGCCAACAAAATTTGCCAACGTTGTCCAATCCGCATCGCTCGGAACACGCCATCCAACAGGACAAGCTCCCTGATGATTACTCTGAACCTGACTTGCGCATGAATTATTATTACAAGACGAGGAAAGATTCATAGCCTCTGCCCAAGTATACAAACGACCATAAGTATCACAATTACTTGGATTATTATCGTAGCAAACACCGCCGGAACCGGAAAAATTTAAGTTCTCCGCAAACCACCTCTGATTGCCTATTACAATAGTATGGTAACGTTGATTATCTCTGGGATCAGTAAAAAATCCATAGCTGATGTTAGGATTAAGATGGCTTATTTTAAAATTAGCCCTAATAGTTGCATTCGAACTCAAAGTAACTGTAGTAGACGCGCTCTCTGCATTACCAAACGTTGCAGTACCGGTTACCACTGTCCAATTAACAAACCTGTGACCGCTCGCTGATGTAGCTGTTATATTGACAATCGGTATTTCAGGATTAACATTCACTTGAGATGCCGGTGATACCGTACCTCCGGCTGTCGGATTGCGGTTAACCGTAAGTGTAAATGTTTGGAAATTCGCCCTGATAGTCGCATTTGAACCCAAAGTAACTGTGGTAGAAGCATCGTTAGCATTATCAAACGTTGCAGTACCGCTTACCACCGTCCAATCAACAAACCTGTAACCGCTCGCCGGTTCAGCCGTTATATTGACAATCGGTACCTCGGGATTAACATTCACTTGAGATGCCGGTGATACCGTACCTCCGGCTGTCGGATTGCGGT